>Ga0209749_1000477_pt1 | contig 54360 bp, 46 predicted proteins | sample EPASupsiteSAE347_FD_187267 | JGI IMG/M metagenome (GOLD analysis project Ga0209749, IMG submission 187267) | Bioremediated contaminated groundwater from EPA Superfund site, New Mexico - Sample SAE3-47 (SPAdes) (version 2) | ecosystem: Environmental > Aquatic > Deep subsurface > Groundwater >... | reverse complement strand
CTTAATGATTTTCTCCCAGAGGCCGCCGCTCCAGATTATGCGGTGCCCGATGCTGTAATCGGTCTCAGAGCCTTCGACAAATTCTATGTAGAGTTCCTGTGAATCTTCTTCGCGTGGGACGGCGAACGTCAGTTTATCGAAACTAAAAAATTTATGGAGAATGTGGCTGGCTTCCTTATACAGGTCTAACGCCTCGATTCCAATCGAGAGCTCGGTGTTCAGTTTACAGAGATCTTTGAAAAACTGAATGTGGGTGCTTTGCCGGTCAATGGCATCGATCTGCCAGATTGAGGATGAAAATAACTCCGCAAAAAGTTTGATCAGGTCAATATCCTCATGCCCCCAGGCTTCACGGTCGATACTGTCAAGCCCCATAACGCCGAGAAATACATCCTCATGCAACATAATCGGCACTACCATGATCGAACCGACTTTAGGCGCTTCGGCGTAATATACCAAACTGCCGGGCTCGAGATTGTCCGCCGAAAATATCTGCGGGCGGGCATTTAAGTGAAAGTCACGAAAAATCGTGCCTTCCGCCTTAAAATCGGGATTGAGTCCGATCCCGTTTGGCGCCTGAAAAGATTGCAGTGAATAAGTATGTTCATTCGAATTAAAAAGATAAAGGAAAACACTACGGGCCATCAGTGACGATTGCGCCAGCTTCAAAATCTGACTTGTGATCTCGTTGTAATTCTGGTTTGGATCGACTTTCAATTTCATTCCCTGACCGCCGATAAATTCGTCATCCAGGGCGGTGGCCGACTTACGGGCGTCGAGCGTCTTTTCGGCTAATACACTGCGGTTTTGCCAGTGTTTCAATTCTGTCACCAAAAAGATCAGGTAGGACAGTATACCGACGAAAATGAATACCCGAAAGATAGTTTGAACGATGATCGGCATACCATTAAAAAACTCCAGACGCGGGTAAACAAATGCCAGAAACAGGACGACAAAGAGAATGATACTGATGACTATAATGCTTTTAAAATTGTTCATAAAATAACACCCATTTAGGGTGTAAAAATACTCTAAAAAATAGGTTTAATCAATATTTAATGTAGCAGTACCGCTAAATTACTGCTGATCTTTGACGGTTTTGATCTTATCCTGGTAGTTTTGCTTATACTCAAGCGATGGCTCATGGCCGGGGTCTTCTTTGGTAATTGTGTCGGGTCGGGCCGATTGGTTTTGGGCGGTAATAACGCGCTGTTGCGGTTGCGCCTGGACCGGATTGGCCGGTGTTATTCTTTGTGGTTGTCTGACCAGTGGCTGTGCCATTTGCTGCTGAACGATCGGCGGAGGCGCGATTTGTGGATTATCTCCGCTCTGAGACTGCAAAACTAAAAATCCGGCTGCTACCGCGACAATTGCCGCCGCGAATCCGTATGCGAACGACGGAATCCGCTTCAGGGAAAATCCCTTCTGCATTGAACGCTGAATCTGCGCATTGCGGTCGGATAAAATCCGGTTACGCAGGTTCAGGTTAAAATTTTCACTCACGGTTACAGATGAAAAATTGCGCATGCATTGGCGGGTAGCCAGCATCGAATCGTAAAGTTTTTGGCAGGTTGGGCAATCGGCAAGGTGACTTTTCAAGGCCTGGCGATTTTTAAACGAGAGGTCTTCGTCGATAAAATTTGATATGGAATTCCTAAACTGGTAGCAATTCATCATAGATTTTTATGTTCCCCCATTTTTTATTACTCATCTCTACTCTCTCAAGTGTTTAAGTTCATCCTGCAATCTCAGGCGCGCCCGATTAATCCGCGACTTCACGGTGCCCAGCGGCGCGTCAATGATGTTGCTGATTTCTTCATATGAAAGATCCTGAATATCCCTTAAAATGATTACGGTACGAAAATGTTCCGGCAATTTTACAATTGCGCGTTGAATCATTTGTTCCTCAATTTTGCCTTCCAGTTTGCTGTCCGGCAAGCGTTCGGTGGAAGGGAATTCTATCTCTTTGTCATGGTCTTCAGGTACCGCTCGTGAAAAGTAAAACATCTTACGATTGCGTCTTTTACGTAAAATCGTCTTGGCCAGATTGCCGGTAATCGTGTATATCCAGGTCGAAAATTTGGCAATCTCCTTATAGGCGTGCCGGTTCTGGTAAACCTTCAGAAAGGTATCCTGGACAATATCTTCCGCCTCTTCCCGATCCAATACGAAACGGTAAGCAAAGTTCATCAGGCGATCTGCATAACGATTGACGATTTCCTCAAAAGCGCCTTCGTCTCCGGACTGAAAGCGGCTAATCAGTTCTTCGTCACTAAATTGATATTTTTCGTTCATTTGTATTTTTTTCTTTCAGGCGATAATGTCATACAGTAAGGGAATCAACATTTCTTCGGCGCTTAAATTTAATGATTTTGACTGTAAATCCACGTCTCTTAAACGCGCAAATATTGCGCCGAAATCGCTTCCGTGATAATTGGCATCGCCCAGTTTATAATTGGCGCTTTTCTTCCAGAATCTTTCCTTCTGGCCGTGCCCGTCATAATCCCAGACATTGATGAAAAAATCGTATAACTGGGTGATGAAGAAAGGAATGGAATTGTTAGTTTGGATCAAGGCCAGCCCGATCCCGACCGACAAGCCGATCTTCCGGCGGGCGACGGCATCGATGAAATTCTGCATGTCATATTCCTTGCCACCACCAACCATCAGGCGCACGTCCTCAATATTGATGGTCCTGCGCTCGCCGATATAAATTAAAAGTTTTTCCAGTTCGGCAATCGTATGGCTAAGCGAATCGTCGGTTAGCGAAACCAGCAAATCAAGTGCGTCTGCAGTGATTGAACAATTTTGCCTGGCCAAATGCCGGCGTGCAAATTCGTCGAACTTTGACGGATCGGGGGTCCAGGTCGAGATCGTTTTAACTTTTTTCGATTGATCCCGCAATTTGTCGACCAGCTTGGATTTACCTTCACTTCCGGCTGTCATTATCAACAGAACGTCGCGTCCGGGATTATCGATAAAACTGAGTAATCGGGAGCGAAAGGATTGATTCAGTTTTCCGATATTTTTATAAACGATGATTTTACGGGATGCAAAAAAACCCATGCTGAACAGGCTGTCGATAAATTCACGGTCATTATCAATATCGCCATAAAAAAACAGTTTCTCGGGACAGCCCGCTTCGCGCCGACCGTAAGACTGGCAAATTGCACCGATGGCTTCATCCTCCAAATAAAGGTCACCGCCATATAATAAATACACCGGACTGAGATTGCCCTTCTCAATCTCTGCAATCTCAGCTAAAAAACCGGGACGGGACACTTTCATTGGATACTTAAATTATCTTCTTAGTTAAAAGTTTATCTGAGAAATAAAATCACAGCCAGGCCAAGTGCAATACAATAAAAACCAAACCAGCTGAATTTGCCGCTTTGTACGACCTTCAATAAAAACCGGATCGAGATATATCCGACGATAAACGAAGTTATAAACCCGATTAGTAAAATTCCGGCGGCGCTACCGGCCAGCACCATTCCAGCCAATTCCTTCAAATGCAAAACCAGAGCGCCCAGAATAGCCGGGACCGACAGCAGAAATGAAAAACGCGTGGCTTCCACCCGATCCAGGCCGCACCACAAACCGCCGCTGATCGTCGACCCGCTGCGCGAAATACCGGGCAAAATTGCCACTGCCTGAGCACAACCGATCAAAATGCTTTTCCCAAAAGTCAGCTCGCGGCCTTCTGTTTTGACCCGGCGCGTCGATAAAAGAATCAAACCTGTGATTGTCAGGGTAATGCCCACCAGGCCCACATTATGGAAAATCCGCTCGAAATAATCGCCCAATGCCACACTGAAAATCACCGCCGGGATCGTCGCATTAATTATGAAGATGCTCAGTCGAAAATTGGAGTCGTTCTGATACGGTCTGGTTTTTCTTAATCGAAATATCCCGGAGAAAAACGCGACGATCATGCGCCACAGATCGGCATAATAGACCGCCACGACGCTCAGCAGCGTTCCGGCGTGAACCGCGACTTCAAAAGCGATATTGTCGGTGACAATGCCAAACAGACGCTGAACGATGACTAAGTGCCCCGAACTGCTAACCGGCAGAAACTCCGTCAGTCCCTGCACTATTCCTAAAATAAAAGATTCAAAGTAATTCATATACCTCCAATTGCGGCTAATTTATCCCGGGCGGGCGGGTTTTTCAAGATAGTTTTCCGGAAATGAGACTTAGCGCAAATTGTTCATGGCCAGATTGCTCCTCGCAAAGTTTACGATTATAAAAAAATATTTTCAAAATCGTAAACTTTTACTTGACTTTTAGTTTACGAATTGCCATATTATTGACGTGAATCGTAAACTATAGTATAAATCGTATTTTTATCGGAAGGTGACAGGCATGACACAAACTCCAAACAGCAAATTGAAAATCAAAGCCGCCGCCGAGGAATTATTTCAGAAACATGGCATCAAACGCGTGACCGTGGAAGAAATCAGTGCTAAAGCGGGCGTCAGTAAAATGACCTTTTATAAATATTTCCCCAATAAAAAAGAACTAGTGATCTACTTGTGGCAAGCGATGGTGAATATTGGCCTGGCAAAATTAGATGAAATTGAAAAATCGGAAATGACTTTTCCCGAAAAAATCCAAACGCTCCTGAAAATGAAAGAAGAGGACGTGTCTCAGATGGGTGATCAGTACCTCCATGATTATCTGGAATATGTCCCGGAAGTTCAGGATTTCTACAATCAACTTTTTACGCTGTCCATGACCAAATTTATGGATTTCATCCGCCAGGCCCAGGAAAAGGGCGAAGTCCGAAAAAGCATGCGTCCGGAGTTTTTTCTGGCGGCCATCCGCAAACTGATGGAATTAGCCCAGGACGAAAAACTCTCATCACTCTACCCTAATTACACCGATTTCGCGCTGGAGGTTAACAACTTCATGTATTACGGCATCATGCCGCTACCGGAGAAAGAATCGCAGTGAAATTTACGCGACTCAGCTTGCTCCTGATCGTGGCGATTCTTCCACTGTCAGCTATGGAGTATGACCTGCGCGGTCAACTCTCGACGCGGCTGACCGGCCGCTACCTGAATGAAAACTGGTCGGGTTCGGCCGGGTTGCAATACATTCCGCAGCTGTCTTTAACTAAAACACTGAGCCGTGATCGCCTGATCTCAGCTGAAATGGCAGTATACGGATATGTCAATTCCGGAGACAGCATCACATGGGACAATTTTCAGCCTTACCGCCTGAGCCTGCGCTATGCGACTGCCCGGTCGGAAATCCAGCTTGGTCTGCAGAAGATCAATTTCGGCCCGGCCCAGATTTTGCGTTCGCTGATGTGGTTCGACCGGCTTGATCCGCGCGACCCGCTAAAAATTACCGAGGGTGTCTACGCCCTGCGGTTTCGCTACAACTACCTGACCAATGCCAATGCCTGGCTCTGGATATTGTATGGCAACGCTGAAACCAAAGGTTACGAAACCGTACCGACCGTCAAAGGCAAACCGGAATTCGGCGGCCGTTTTCAGCTGCCGGTCAGGAATGGCGAAGTCGCTCTGACTTATCATCAACGCTATATCAGAGATGCTGTGAATGGTCTCGAAAATCGTATCGCCTTCGACGGACGCTGGGATTATATTCTTGGCTGGTGGTGCGAAGCAGTATCTCAATTTGGCTCTACAGATTTTAAGCATGCTTTTACATCAGGAGTCGATTATACCTTCGGGCTTGGCAATGGACTTTACACGTTGGTTGAACATAAAATCAACTTTTATCCGGCCAGCGATAGAATAATGGAATTGGCTTATAGCAGAATGTCCGAGTGGCGCGATTACAATTTACTGAAGGTTTCGGCCGTTATGCTGAGCTATCCGTTGACCCTTTTCGACAATCTGATGGCGATCGGCTATTATTCGTGGGCAACGCACGATTTTTACCAATATATTGGCTGGCAGAGAACCTACGACAAATTAGTCATCAATTTGAATTTATTCAATTACCCGGACGCGGTGCTTTCCGGAGACAGTGCCGCCGGAGCCGGGAAGGGTTTGCAATTATTTTTGATCTATAACCACTAAAACGAGGACGAACGTATGGCAGACGAAGCATTGATTTCGATCCGGCAATTAACCAAAGACTATCCGATGGGACGCAGCTTTTTCCGCGCCCTGAATGACATCAATCTCGAGATCGGCACCGGCGAATTTGCCGGACTGGTCGGGCCGAGCGGTTCCGGCAAAACGACGCTGTTGAACATCGTCGGCTCATTGGATATTCCAACCAAAGGTGAAGCCCGCGTACTGGGCCAATCGGTCGGCGCGCTCAATGCCCGCCAATCGGCTACTCTGCGGAACCATCACCTGGGATTCATTTTCCAGACCTACAATTTGCTTCCGGTTTACACGGTTTTCGAAAATGTTGAACTGCCGCTGCTATTGCTCAATATCGGCTCAACCGAGCGGCGGGAAATGGTGGATCGCGCCCTGGAATGGGTCGGTCTCCAGGATAAACGCAAATCCCGCCCGGCGCAGTTGTCCGGCGGCGAATGTCAGCGCGTTTCGATTGCCCGCGCGATGGTCAAATCGCCCAGGATCGTCCTGGCCGATGAACCGACGGCCAATCTGGACGCTGCCAATTCCCATAACATTCTGCAGACCATGGAAAAGCTGAACCGCGATTTGAAAACGACTTTTATCTTTGCCACCCACGATGAAAAAGTCATTAATTACCTGCATCGCAAGATCAGTTTGAATGACGGCAAGGTTGTGAATGACGCTGTTATGGGCAATATGTAACAGGGAGGAGATTATGTTAGCTCTAAAATTAGCTTTTCGTAATTTAATCGGTGCCCGATTGCGCACCTGGCTCAATGTATTCGTACTGTCCCTGGCTTTCGTAGTGATTATCTGGTTCAAGGGCGTTTTGAATGGCTGGGACGAACAGGCCCGGCGCGACACAATCGCCTGGCAGATCGGCGGCGGCGAGTACTGGCAGGAGAATTACGATCCGTACGATCCTTTTTCGATCGACGAAAGTCATGCCGTGATGTCTGATGAAATTCTGAAAGATGTCGGGCAAGAGAAACTGACCCCGATGCTGATCGGCCAAGCTACCATGTATCCGGAAGGGCGCATCCAGAGCATTTCCCTGCGGGGCGTCGATCCGGCTCAAAAGATAATTGAACTGCCAACTGCTAATTTGACCGATACAGATGATGCAATCCCGGCGATCATCGGTCAGCGCACTGCTCGCAATAACAAATTGTCTGTCGGCGATTTTGTCACGATCCGCTGGCGGGACGTCAATGGTACTTTCGATGCTGCCGACGTTAAAATCGCACACATTTTCCGCACCGACGTTCCAGCGATGGATTTGAATATCGTCTGGATTCCTTTGAAAAAGCACCAGGAAATGTTCCGAATGCTCAATGAAGCCACCATTTTAATTACGGCTAAGGGCGCAAAATCGCCGGAAACCGATTTCGTCGGGACTTTTCCGGGCTGGACTTTCAAAGATCATTATTTTCTGTTGGCCGACATCCGGGAAATGATCAAAATGAAGTCGTTCGGCGGTTATCTAATGTTCATCATTTTAATGTCTCTGGCTATGCTGGCGATTTTCGACACTCAGGTTTTATCGATTTTCCGCCGTCAAAAAGAGATCGGCACGCATATCGCTCTGGGTATGACCCAGCGTCAGGTCATTACGCTTTTTACCGTCGAAGGTGCCATGCATTCGATCCTGGCAGCGATCCTGGCGGCGATTTACGGAATTCCATTGTTGTCTTATCAGGCGGCAGTCGGTTGGTCGATGCCGGCCGGAACGGATGATTTCGGCCTGACAATCGCGGAAAAAATTTATCCCAGTTATTCTCTGGCGCTGGTACTGGGCTCGACCCTGGTAGTATTGATTACCACCACGATCGTGAGTTATATCCCGGCCCGCCGCATTGCCAAAATGAATCCGACCGATGCCATCAGGGGGAAAATCCAATGATAAAGTTCCTTATACAAGGTTTGATCCGCGATCGCCATCGCAGTCTGTTTCCATTCCTCATAGTTACAATCGGCGTCTTCATTACGGTATTCATGCAATCCTACATGAACGGCGTCCTGACGGATATGGTCGATTATAATGCCCGTTTTGCGACCGGTCATGTGAAAGTAATGAGCCGGGCTTATTCCGAAAACGCCGACCAGGTTCCTAACGATCTGGCATTGACGGGCGTCAGCGAAATAATGCAGGGCCTCCACGCGGAGTACCCGGACATAACCTGGGTAAAGCGCATTCAGTTCGGCGGCTTGCTGGATATTCCCGATGAAAACGGCGAGACCAAATCGCAGGGCACAGTTGCCGGAATGGGAATAGATTTACTGAGTCCCGGCACAACCGAAATCGGCACCCTCAATATCGCCAAATCGATCGTCTCCGGCCGCATTCCTGAAAAATTCGGTGAAATTCTGATCAGTGATGAACTGGCTAAAAAACTGGGCGTCGGATTAGGCGAACAGGCAACCTTGATCTCGTCCACCATGTTCGGCAGCATGGTGATCCAGAATTTTACCGTGGTCGGTACGATGCGTTTCGGGATTCAAATGATGGATCGGGGCGCTATGATTGCCGATGTCGGTGACATTCAATATTCTTTGGACATGAACGATGCCGCCGGTGAGATTCTGGGCTATCTGCCCAATCGGGTTTATGACGATGCCGCCGCTCAGGTCATTGTCAGGCAATTCAACGCTCGCTACGCAGACAACGACAGCGATTTCGCGCCCACGATGGCCACCCTGAAAGATGTGAGCGGCCTGGCCGGTTATCTCGATATGGCATCCAATGCTTCCGGTATGATAGTAACGATTTTCATCATTGTGATGTCGATTGTCCTGTGGAATGCCGGTCTGCTGGGCGGTTTGCGGCGCTACGGAGAGGTTGGCGTACGCCTGGCCATCGGCGAACAAAAGAGTCACATTTTCCGCTCCATGATTTACGAATCAATCGTCATCGGATTTGCCGGCTCAATCGTCGGAACCGCCATTGGACTGGGCCTGGCTTACTGGATGCAGACCAAGGGGCTGGACATTAGTGGAGTGATGAAAAATGTCAACATGATGATCCCGGCCATATTCAGGGCCAAAATCACCAGCGAAACGTACTATATCGGGTTCTTCCCAGGTCTGTTTGCGACGGCGTTGGGAACTGCCCTGGCGGGAATCGGAATTTACCGGCGCCAGACTGCCTCATTATTTAAGGAGTTGGAAACATGAGAAGCGTACTTCTTTTAGTTTTTTTAGGTTTATCGATTTCAATAAATGCACAGACGCCGACCGGCGAAGAAATCCTGAAGCGCATCGATCAGAATCGGATCTTCGGCCATGCCGTTAGTACATCCACCATGATCGTCCACAGTCGCACCGGCGACCGCACTATTCAGTCCAAGGCCTGGTCGGAAGGTAATGACAAAGCCTTTGTTGAATACCTGGCGCCGCCCCGCGAAAAGGGCAAGAAAATGCTCAAGTTGGAAAAAAGCCTCTGGATTTACACCCCGGAACCCAGCGACCGCATCATCACCATCTCCGGGCACCTGCTGAAACAATCCGTCATGGGTTCGGATATGTCGTACGAAGATATGATGGAGAGCGACGAATTGCGTTCCAAGTATGACGCCAAGGTCCTCGGCCGGGAAAAATACAATGAGCGCGACTGCTGGGTTCTGCAATTGACCGCCACCGATGACGACGTAGCCTACTATTCCCGCAAAATCTGGGTGGATGCCGAGCGCTGGCTGCCCTTGAAAGAGGAGCGCTACGCCAAGAGCGGACGACTGCTCAAGAAAACTGAAATCCTGGAAGTCTTCCACCAAGATGGCCGCTGGCTACCTAAAAGGATGACTTTCAGAGATATGCTCGCGCGCGGCGATGGCACCGAATACATCATCGATTCAATCGACTTCAATGCTAAAATTCCGGAATATCAGTTCACCAAGGCGGCTCTGCGGAAATAGCTTCTTTTGCCGCGGATAAACGCGGATAAACACTGATAACTATGCTAATGGTTGGGTCGGGTTTGAGAACCTGTCGGAACAGGGAAAATGAGTACATTTGAAATTCACGGCTTTCAAAAGACATTTTCTCTTTTAAAATATTAATTGATAAACCCTGCGGGTAATACTAAATTAATGCCCAATGGCGTTAAAATTTATATTTATGGAAAGTATTAATCAGACCATCCATAATTTGATTTTTCCGCCCCATCTCAAGGACGGGTAATATTTCCTTTTTCCTGAAAATCCTATCTTCTTTTTGATTTTAACTAACAAAATGGAGAACGAGATGAAAACTTTATCAAGCATTTTAATAATGACTATTTGTTTGGTTTTATTTGGGTGCGCCACTCTACCAACAGTAACTAATGTCATGACGACCCCCAATACGGAAAAGATTGCCTATGCTCAGAAAAATTTCACTTACAGTATTGCCCATAAACAATGGGCGATGATTGAAGAGGGCGGCGGCAAAACCGTGAAGTCTCTGGCCAAACCGAAGAACGATCCAGCCGCCCTGAAAAAAGTTAAAAAGGTCGCCATCGTATCTTTTGATGTAACCGTTTTCCGCAAAGGCGAAAAGCGCCAGGCCGCCCCTGGTATTGTTGGTGGTATTGTAGCAGTAGTCGATGCGTTCGCTGAACTGGAGCGTGTAAAGAAAGAAATGGCACCTCTTCAGGAATTTGTCAACCAGATGTACACCGAATTGCAGAAGGGTCTGGAGAAAAATGGCTATGTTGTTATGCCGGTTGATAAAATCCTTACCAATGAAGCGTACAAAAATTTAGAATACAAGGAGGAGGAAAAGAAAGTCAAAGGTGCTGCCGCCGGATGGTGGAAGGGCATGATAGAAGCAAATGGTATGAAGAGTATCGAGGCGGTTAAAGTCACCAGATTACCGTTCGGGGTCGGTAAGGCTAATACGGTTGACGTCGTTATCGAAAAAGTGACCAGGATGCAAAATTTAGCTAAGGCGCTTGGCGTCGATGCGGTCATAGTGGTTGACAACACTGCCGCGCTCCAGTGGAACTTCACGGGGCAAGCCAAATTAGGTTACGGTTTGAAGGTCAAAGGCGCCCCCGGAATAAACATTGATGTCTTTAGCGCAGCTGAACCACGTCTTATCTGGAGTGCTTCTTTAAAACCGGAAATCGGTTGTCCAACCAAAATCAAAGCCAGTCCGATCGATGCCATTATGAAATGGATTAGCCTGAGCCTGGATAAATTTGGACCTGATTTGGTGATAACTTATCGCGACCTGGCTGATCTGGCTGTATTGAAAATGGTGGATGACGCCAAATAATTAGATTGATCCGGGGAGATTTTCGACAGATTTAATAATCTCCTGGGCTTTGTAAAATTTGTTTGCAAATCAGGTCTGAAGATCTGACTTAACAATCCAAAAATAGAAAACCACCGGCCTTGCGAGGGATGGTTTTCTATTTTACTCTATGGTGGGAGCTATTCGATTCGCTTCAGTGTCTCGGTCAGCAGACGCCAGAATTTTTCGACGGTTTTGACTTCGACGCGTTCGTCCGGCGAATGGGCGCCCTGGATAGTCGGCCCAAATGAAATCATGTCCATTCCGGCAGAAGTGGCGCCGATGATGCCGCATTCCAGACCGGCGTGAATGGCTTTGACGTGCGGTTCGACCCCGAACAGTTCGGTCGAAACCTTCTTCATCAACGCCAGGATTTTCGAATCCATATTCGGTGTCCAGGAAGGGTAACCTTCGCCCTGCGTAACTTTAGCACCGGCCAGCAGACCGCAAGCCTTAACCTTATCGGCCACGCCGTCGATTTCGGAAGCCACCGAACTTCTCTGGCTGGTCAGAATCCGGATTTGGGTGTCGGTCGTGCGCACGATGGCGGCGTTAGTTGAAGTCTGCACCAGGCCTTTAATCGACGGGCTCATGCGCTTAACGCCGTGCGGAATGGCGTACAGGCAATTCAGTACCCGCGTCTGAAATTCCTTCACGAAAACCTGGGCCGGATAATCGGACAGTTTTTCGACGGTCAGTTTAACACCGCGTTCGACGCCTTTGTATTCGTTGTTCAGCATGGCCTCGAAACCGGCGAAGTCTTTGGTCAGTTTATCCAAATCGGCCGCCGCAACTAAAACGCGATAGGTGGCTTCGCGCGGAATGGCATTGTGCTTACTGCCGCCGTCCAAGTAATAAAGCCGCAAGCACGTTTTCTCGGTTACTTTCCAGACGATCCGATTCAATTGCTTGATGGCATTGGCACGCCCCTGGTCGATGTCCAGCCCGGAATGGCCGCCCATCAGACCGGAGATCTTCAGGGCAACGGCAACCATATTCTGCGGGGCTTTTTCCCAGGCAATATCAAAAACGACATCGGTCTGTTTGCCCCCGGCACAACCGACATACAGCGCGCCGTCCTCTTCAGAATCGCCGTTCAACAGAATTTTACCCTTGACGAATCCGGGTTTCAGGTAATTCGCACCAGTCAGGCCGGTTTCCTCGTCAACGGTAAAAAGCGCCTCGACCGGCGGATGCACCAGCGACTTGTCTTCCAGAATCGCCAGAGCGGCCGCTACACCGATGCCATTATCGGCGCCCAGCGTCGTGCCGTTTGCCCGTATGTACTCGCCGTCGCGAACTAATTCAATCGGGTCTTTCAGAAAATCGTGGACGGTGCCGCTGTTCTTTTCGCACACCATATCGACATGCCCCTGCAGAACGACTCCCGTATGTTTTTCATAACCCGGACTGGCCGGCTTGGAAATGCAAATGTTGCCGACTTCGTCCTTTTTATAGGACAGGTTCAGTTTTTTAGCGACCGATTCGACCCAGGCAATTACGCCCGTTTCGTTTTTAGATTCGCGCGGAATCTGGCTCATTTCGTAAAAATAACGCCACAAATTTTCCGGTTTCAAGCCTTCAATAGCTTCTTTCAAGATAACCTCCTATAGATAATTTGCCCAATTAATATTCTAAATTTCACCGTAATCAACGACTCGATTTTATTTCGACAGAACTTCCCGCAGAATGACCAGCGCCTGGTCGATTTCCGCCCGGGTAATGTTCAAGGGCGGCGCCAGGCGAATCACCGTTTCGTGGGTTTCTTTGGCCAGAATGCCGCGCGCCTGCAAGGTTTCGCAGAAGCGCCGCGCTCCGCCGGCCGATTCTTTCAAAACGATGCCAATCCACAAACCCTTGCCGCGGATATTCTCGATATGCGGACTCTTCATCCCGATTATTTTCTGCATCAGGTAAGCGCCCGATTCAACCGATTTCTGCGGCAATTTCTCATCAATGATTATTTTCAAAGCTTCGCAGGCAATCGCACTGCCCAATGGATTGCCGCCGTAAGTCGAGCCGTGATCGCCGGGCTTGAAAACACCCAGGATTTCCTGCGAAGCGACCACCGCCGAAACCGGGTACATTCCGCCGGAAAGCGCCTTGCCTATAATGACCATATCCGGCTTGACGTTCTCATGCTCGAAGGCAAAGAGTTTTCCGGTGCGGCCGAGTCCGCTCTGAATTTCGTCGGCAATCAATAATACTTTACTCTCACGACAGATTTCGGTCGCCGTGTGCAGAAAACCGTCCGGCGGCACGACGACGCCGCTTTCCCCTTGAATCGGTTCCACCAGGAAGGCAACCGTATTAGGATTGACGGCTCGGCGCAGTTCCTCAATGGAACCGTAGTTTATCACAACGAAGCCGGGCGTCAGCGGCCCGAAACCGTCTTTGTATTGTTCATCGGTGCTGAATGAAATAATGGTCGTCGTCCGGCCGTGGAAATTGCCCGAACAGACGATAATCTCGGCTTTGTCTTTAGCCACACCCTTGACTTTGTAGCCCCATTTGCGGGCGGCTTTGATGGCGGTCTCGACGGCTTCCGCGCCGGAATTCATTGGCAGCACCATCTCATAACCGGTCAGTTCGCAAAGTTCTTTCGCCAGCACCGGCCATTTATCGTTGCGAAAGGCGCGCGACGTCAGCGCCAGGCGGGCGCATTGCTCCTGCATGACTTTTACGAGTCGCGGGTGGCAATGTCCCTGGTTGACGGCCGAATAGGCCGCCAGAAAATCCATGTATTTCTTCCCGTCGACATCCTCGACCCAGATTCCCTGTCCGCGTGTCAAAACCACATCCAATGGCTTATAATTGTGGGCACCGTATTGGTCTTCGATTCTGATTAAATCCTGACTGATTGACATTCCTAATAACTCCGACTAAGTAAAAACAATGGCCGAATTTAGTGATTTTGGCGATCAGAGGCAGGCCTTTTCTGAGGTAAACCGGGAAATATTGAATGTTTTCCGTATAAAAATACAGTCAGGAATTGCTAAAAGAGATACGCGTTACACTTTTCAGTAGATGCTAAAGCAATTTTAAAATGCGATAGTAAAATTGTCATGTAATTTTACCACATGCGGAATAGTCGAGGGAATTAAGAAATGATTTTACTATCAAATATTTCTTTTTATTCTTTACGATTTTTGATAGTTAGTATTGTTCTATTTTTTCTACCAGCCGGTTGAAATGCTTCCGTCTATGATCCCGGCTTTAATTTCTTCTACCTGGGCCTTTATGCTGTCGGGTATTTGCGTATCAAAATCGTGAAAAGGCGCCAGGTCAACACCGTCATTGGCCAGATTGCCGGTATAAACAGCCCCGCCGGGAAAATTGTTTTCAACAAATGATTTTACTACAGCGTAAATGGCATTGTCTAATCTCTTCATTGCAGAAGAGATTAAAATATCCGACACATCCGGAAGGGAGATATACTGATCCACATCAACACCAATACCCCACTTCCCGCGTTCTTTAGCTTGATACAAAGCTCTGTTTCCGGTTTCACTTCCAACGCCAAATATCACATCGGCGCCAAGATTAATGATACTATCGGCAATCTGTATACCGGGAGCGGGATCGAAAAACGTCCCGGCATAATTTCCAAAATGGGTGACCGTTCTTCCATATTTCTGATTATATCTATCTACGCCATTCAGGTAAGGTTCGATAAACTGCCTGATCTGGGGAATGCTCAGAGCGCCGACAAATCCCACCGCCGGATTGACTGTATCGTGGTTATCGGCCCACCAGGCGGATAAAAACCCCAACGGATAAGAGGCTTCGTCTACGTCAAACAAAATACTCACGGCATTCGATTGGGATTCAGACAGCTCGTCGTCCACCAGCACAAAACAAGTTTTCGGATAGTTTGGGGCCGCTGCCACAACCGCCTCATTCCACATATATCCAATGCTAATAATCAGGTCGAATTCCCGATCGCCAAAATACTCCAACCGCGTAAGGTAGTCATCAGTGGTTGTATCGATGTTGTATTCACATTCGATTTCAAAATCAGTTATTGTTCTTTCTATTCCCGTCTTACAACATTGGAGGAAGGCCCCGTCATCGAAAGTAGTGCCTGCGGCTAATGTGGCTACGCGGATGGTCGGTTGCTGTGCGCCACTTTCTTTGTCGCAGGTATTGTTGAACAACACCATGGTTACCAAAAACAACAGCACCGCGATTACAGGTTTTTTCATAATCATTCCTTATATATTATCATTCTTTAAGATAGCAAACAGTCGGCGCATTAACCACATCTCTCCAATTTAAATTATATTTCGATGAAGGTTCCGGACATTCCGATCAGAGCCGGCCGCTCTGGACCAATTCCGCGAACTTCTCGAAGGAGCGGTCATAGGTCCGCTCGACATCGTTCGGGAAGAAACAGGCCGGCAATTCGCGGGCCCGCAGATGATAGCGCACGCAGTCGCAACAAACGCCTTTCCGCGAACAGGGTTCATAGGTGCAATTGCAATTTTTCCGATTTTGAACTTGCTTACATTCCATCTTTATCTCCATTAACCGAAGCGATAGTGTTTTTTGACGGGTCTTAGAACTTTCCAGACGCAATTCAGGCCGGTTGGAAAGGTGACTAAATCGCCCTTTTGAATTCTGACAGGCTGGCTGCCTTCCGGCCTGACTTCTACCAGCCCTTCCAGGAAAAAACAGACTTCCGGTTCGTCGTAAGACCACGGAAACTCGGATACTTCTTTCGTCCAGATCGGCCAGTTGCGGACGCCGAGCTCGGCCAGGCGGCTTTCGGAGGGATTGGATTCAACTTTTATCTGCATAGGATTACTCCTTTTATATCATCCGTGCTGATAATTTGTCAAAATTGGCCAAGGAATACCAGAAAAACCTGCTGACAATTAGCGTGTTTGGCGATAGATTTATGATTATGCAGCGCCGTCTTTTGCTCATTAATCCCTGGATCGCCGATTTCACGGCCTTCGACCTGTGGTCGAAGCCGCTGGGCCTGCTGTACATTGCCAAATTCCTGCAACATTACGGATACGAGATCGACTTCATCGACCTGATGGACCGTGCCCGCTGGCAGGACACCGCCAGCGACAAGTTCAAGGACGGGCGCGGCAAATACCGCAAAACCGTCCTTCCCAAACCACCGGCGCTGGCTCAATTTCCGCGACGCTACGGGCTTTACGGCGCCAGCCGGGAACAGTTCGCGACGGCGCTTGCCGATCAGCAACCGTCGGATACGATTCTGGTGACCTCACTGATCGCTTACTGGTATCCTGGCGTCGTCGAGACGGTTAAAATACTGCGCGAGCAATTTCCATCCGTTCCGTTGATTCTGGGCGGAATCTACGCCAGCCTGTATCCCGAACATGCCCGCTATACGATCAAGCCCGATTTTCTGATTACCGGCTATGGCGAGAAGAAAGTACTTCGATTGCTCGATGAACTTTTTGGCATTGATCGGGATTATGCCAGAGTGCCGGATTTCTGCGACGAGGGCGCTTTGCCCTGGCAATTTTATCCATGCCTGAAATCCATTGCCATCTTGACCTCGCGCGGCTGCCCGAATCGCTGTACTTATTGCGCCACTTATCTACTTCATAAAAAATTCGTCCAGCGCCAGCCGGAAGACGTTCTCCGTGAAATCCGTCTGGTTTATGACCAATTTAACGTGCGGCATATCGCTTTTTACGACGACGCCCTTTTCGCCAACCGCGACTGGCACATCATCCCGATTCTAAAAGGAATCATCGCGGCTGGAATGCAGATCGGTTTACATTCGCCAAACGGACTTTTCGCCCGAGCGATTAATTCCGAACTGGCCGAACTGATGTTCGCCGCCGGTTTTCAGACCGTGCGATTGAGTTTGGAATCGACGGCGCCCGAGATTCAAAAAGCCTCCACCAACAAAGTCAGCAATGCCACCTATATCGAAGCCGTAAATAACCTGGAGCGCGCTGGATTCGCCCGCCATTCACTCGAAACTTACCTGATAATGGGTTTGCCCGGCCAGACCCGGCAACAGATCGCCGACAGCATCAATTTCGTCGCCGATCAAGGCATAGTTGCACGGTTGGCTTCATTCTCGCCAATTCCCGGTACGGTCGAGTGGGAGCGCGCCCGCGAATTGAATTATGTCGAAAACAATATGGATCCGCTGATGACCAACGCCACGATTTTTCCGTTCCGCACCTACGATTTGGGCTACGATGATTACTTAGCCTTGCGTCAAATGGCCAATGATTATAATGCCGCCAACCGGCAGAACGACAATCTCAATAACGAGGAATACGATGGGACAGATTAAACCCGCACCGCAGGGACATTTATTCGTCGCGATAATGTCCGAAAACGACGAACTGCACGAAGTTACGTTAAATAAAATTCAGACGCGTTTTGGTGAGATAATGGGCGCCGGCCCGCTTTTTACTGTAACTGATTTCACTGACTACTACGAACCGGAATTCGGCGGCGGTCTACGCAAGCAGTTTTTCGTTTTCAAACAACCGATCGACCTGGAAAACGCCCATCGCATCAAAGTCTTGACGAATGAGATCGAAGCCGAGTATACCGACAATACTTCCGGGCAACCCCACCGCCGGATCAATCTCGACCCCGGTTATCTCGAACCATCCAAGCTCGTCCTGTTTTCCACTAAAAACTTTTCGCACCGGGTGTATTGCGGTGACGGAATTTTCGGCGAAGTCACCCTGATCTACGAACACGGCAAATTCAAAATTTTGCCCTGGACCTATCCGGATTACTACTGGGAAAAGAGCCTTGAATTCCTCATGCAAATGCGCAGCGAGATCGTGCGCCTCAGCCGGGAAAATCATTAGACAAGATTAACAGGATTGACGTGTTTTTTCTTTTTTTAGGCAGGATAATAGGATTTACAGGATTTAAAAACTCGTCACGATGCTCTGCGTCGGACAGGTAAATCTATTTGTATTATCCGTGTATATCCGCGTTAATCTGCGGCAAAAATAATCCTGTCAATCTTGTTAATCTTGTCAAAAAGACGCCACGACCCGCGCCGGTGCGCCATCGGCATCGATTTTCAGTGGCAGAGCAGTCAGCGTAAATAATTTCCCCAGCGGCAGATCGGTGAGATTGGTCAGGTTTTCCAGGATCAGGATTTCGTGTTCCATCAGGAGATGATGAATCGGATAATTTCGGTCGGCGGCATCGGCCGCATCAACACTCGGAAAATCAATCCCGATACCAGAAATTTTTAATTCGACTAACTGTCGGGCAAATTCAGCTGACAAGTACGGATGCGCTTGAAAATATTCCGGCCGGCCCCAAAACCGGTCGAAGCCGGTGCGAACGATCAGCCAGTGAGGTTGAAGTTGGCGAATTGCTTCCAGTTCGTCAATTGTCAAATCCAAAGCCATTGCGCCGGAATATTCGCGCGGCAGGCAAAGCGCCGGGCCGGTAAATCGGCCGATATCGAATTCGTCGATGGTCTTCCCGCCGGGCAGGAAATGGCGCGGGGCATCGAGATGCGTTCCGTAATGTGAGCCAATCTGAATTTCAGAGGTTGTGTATTGTGAACCGACTTGCGTAGTAATTTGTGGCTCCGGTCGGTCGCCCGGATAGATCGGCATGCCGCTTTCGAGGCGATGAGTCAGGTCAACGGTTCGATACGATTCGTTCATTTCCCGGCCTTCAGCTTTTGGCCGATCAAATCAGCGAGTAATGCAAATTCTTTCTTGTCGTAGCCGATCGACAAATAAATGATCCGGCCGTCGCGGTCGATCAGAATATTGCGCGGAATATAAACCGTAGCAAAAAGAGAATAGATTTTACGCTGCGGGTCGGGCGCTATCTGAAAACTAAATTTATTCTCCTGCCGGAAAGTGTCTAATTGCACCGCGGTATGTTCGCGGCCGATTGCTAACACAACAAGTCCGTCATTTTTATACTTCTGCCAGATTTCCGTTTCAAGATGTGGCATTTCCTGCAAACATGGCCCGCACCAGGTCGCGAAAAAATTGAGCAGGATAATTTTTCCGCGGCAATCTTTAATGTCGAATATTTTCCCGTCCAGAGTTGTCACCTTGAAATCCGGTACAGTTTGCCCGATCCGGACTAAGGTCGTGTCATCCTGCGCTTGGCCGATTGTAAAAAACACTACTAAAATTGTGAGACATTTCCGCCACATTATCCACCTCTGTTATTAAAATCCTATCCATAATCCGATCAGCCCCACCAGTAAGCCGAATAAAAAATTGATGGCCTTAACGCGCACGAAATCCCGCCGCGAATGAGCCAGCAGGGGCAACATGCCGTGGCCGTCCTGAACTATCGAGCTGGCCAGCAGAATGCTGAACGGCACCAGTCCCCTGGCGAACATCGTCACGAAAATCAGATGCGGACCCGATTCCGGGATCAAGCCGATCAGGCAGGCAATAACTAAAATCAGGACGCGCGTCTCCTGTAAATATTGCTCGATATTCAGATAATTGCTCAGCAATTGGATCGCCACCATCGCGCCCAGCGCCCAGAAAAATATCTTGGGCACATGCCGTTTGGCCACGTGTTCCCAGAGATGCTCTTCCAGGAAATGATCCGGAACTGTAGTGACGATATACAGCCCTATTGTAGTAACCGTTATCAGTGTAATCCGCACCCAGTTTTCCTCTTCCCCGGCGATAAAACCGCTTCCGATCGCGCCCAGAATCATGACCATTATTAAAATCAGCAGGAAACGTTCCAGGGTTATCTCACGCAACTGCGCCACAATCCGTCCGCGCGAAAAACAGTCACATTGCTCCTCGTGTAATGGCAGTTCATGGCCGGCCGATCCGATGGTATTTTTGTGAAACAGCAAATCGGTCAACACCCCGGCGACGATCCCGATGACGAACAAAATACATTGCAACAATAACGCCTTGCCGGGGAACATTGCGAACATCACGAAGGCTTCGTCGCCGCTGGTCGCGATCATCGTCGTTACTAATGCGCCGATCGAGACCAATCGGTGCGCATACAGCGTCACCATCGCAAACGATCCGAGGCAACCCGGAACCACTCCCAGAAAGGCACCCAACACATATTGCCGCCAGCGCCGGCCCTGTAAAATTTTTTGCCAGTGGCCGTGAGTCTGCACGTTCAAATATTCGACCACCAGCATCATTACGAAAACGAAGCCGGTGATCATTAAGGTATCTTTTATAATGTCCAGCACATTCACTCCCGTTGATTTTTTGCCCGTGTCTTCAATAACACTATTTTCGCACCGTCACGCAATAGTTCGCTCCTGTTACAAAAAAGGTTAGCGCGACCAGCCGTCGTTTCTTCCGGATTGCCAGCCGGCATGAAAAAACCTGACGCCTGACCGGCAGCGTTCATTATTACAGTTCGAACTACACCCGTCGGTTGATAATTTGCTTTGTTTTTACTGATCTGAAAATCCCGACCGACGCGTCCCCATTGCCATTCCGATAAATTTGCCGAATACTGTTCTTCCAGCCCGTGTACCGTCTCCCGGAACGACTTCCGAATAATCTCACCCTGGCGCTCGGCGGTATCCGGCGTTCGCAGATCGTCAAACCACGGACTCTCGCCGCGCTCGATCAACAATACCAGATTCTGCATCGCAAAATCATACGCATTCATAAATTGCTGGCAGGTTATCGAATCGACCAAATCCATCTCGTCGGCGTAAATGTTACGGATCAACGTTTTAGCAAATACCCTGTAGATCATCGCGCCGACTGAATTGTCCGCGTAGTGCCCATTCCAGGCGATCATCCGTCGATATGCCTGTAATTCGGTTGCCCGGGTAAAATTCGTATCGGTAATTGTCTCCCGCACATTGGCCAATATTTCATCCGCGTACGGATCGACGTCCGGACCGCCGAATGTAATCATTTCCTGTGCGGTAATCTGCGCCGTTTGTCCGAGTTCCCGTTCGATAGCGGCCGTGCGACCATAACGATAATGCGGATAAACATAGCCGCTCTGGGACTCCAGCCGGAATTTTTGCGCCAGAAGCGAATCACTCGTTCCGAAACCGGTCAGGCTGTTCGATATGAGATTCGGCTGAAAGATACCCGTAAAAACCGGGTGGTCATTTGGGACAATACCACACTGACCGGCCTCGTCCGTAAAAACCAGTTCCGCTATGGATGCGGCCATTTTCTGATCAATCGTGAAAAGTTCATTCGGATTTTGCGCCAGCATAATCGCGATCCAACTATCTGTTTCAACCGCCGACACGCCCGGCCAATTCAAAGCGATGGCGCGGACCGTTGAATCGGCAGTTATCGCCGGATAATCGAGGATGACACCCTGATCCGAATGATAAAAATCGGCTGTCCTGTCACGCCTGTTTTTTATTTTGATCTGTTCGTGTTGCCGTATAATGTCACGCCAGCCGTCGGCATTCAGATAGCGATTATTACGGGGATCGATGCGCACAGCCACGAAGTCAACCGCCGGATCGGGCAATAAATTGAGGCTCCAGGTGGCGTGGCGGTTATTTCCGGCAATACAGATCGGCGTACCCGGTACAAACAATCCGCACAGCCGGTAATCGGGAGTTGTCAGATCGAGAGCCCACTGTTCCGGCGAGAAAAAATTATTACCGACCACCAATGTTGCCTGATTGGATAAACTTTTACTCCCGGCGATAGCTCCCGATACTAATTCATCCCGGCCGGGAATCAGGCCGACAAATTGCCGAAGATCGACACTATTCTGATACAATTCATCCAGCACCCGGAAAAAAGTGGTTTTATAATTCTGCGCCGGAGTAATCCACCGGTCTGCCAGCGGGAACCCGTCGGCAGTTCTTTCAGCGCCGAAAATCTCAACGGTTTTGTAAAGGACAATTTTCTCATTCCATTGACTCGTATAGAGCCAGCGGTAAAGATTCAATATCGCCAGACAATCAACCGGCTCCCATTTCAATGGTTCATAACCGGACAGCCGGAATTGCCGCGTCGTGGCGTGGCGATGACCATCGATAAAGGCATTAACGCCTTCGCAATATGCTATGAAATTCAGACGGGTTTCAGGCGACAGTTGTATCAATGTTTTTCGCGCCAGATACCGGAATCCAATCTGGCGGGCGGCAATATCCATTTTCACGAACTTTTTACCGCGTACGGCCGCCATTCGCCCGGTAGCAATACGCAGGAGGCGATCCATTTCAAACAAATTGCGGCCGGCCTGCACATAACCGATTGCTCTGAAAAGATCGGCTGTATTTTCGGCGCTGATGTGCGGAACGCCGTCCGGCCCGACCAGAATTTCCACATTGTCGGCCAAACTGCCGACCACGGCCTCACCGGCAGTCCGGTTTTCCGATAAATCGATATAGCCATAAAATATTACTGCCGCCAGAATCAGCAACGCGCTTACACCGGCAATACCGATCCCGATGATATTCTTCGGTAAGGGTTTCCAATGAAATTTATTCATCGCGCGGTAAATATAGTTCTTTTTGCGGGGCGCGACAAGGGCATGTAAAATTGCATTTACGCCCGGAGTTGATTAAAATTATGTCGTGAAAAAAGGAGTGTGGATTATGTCTGATCTAATTCAAAAAATATTTCTGGCAGGCGTCGGCGCCCTGGCTTTGACCAAAGAAAAAGTCGAATCCGTGGTTGATGACCTGGTCAAACGCGGCGAAATCGCCCGGGCTGATAAACCTGATTTCCTGAATGAAATGCTAAGCGCCGTCGAAAAAGGCAGGACTGAGACACGGGAATTCCTTCGCAGGGAAATTGAAAAAACGATGAAAGTTCTCGACATTCCGACCCGTTCCGAAATCGAAGAATTGAAGAAACTGATCAACTCAAGGCCACAGACAAAAGCTAAAAAAACCAAATGAGGCGGCTTTCAATTCCGCGCACCTGGCGCCATCTCAAACGTTACAATCAGGTGATCTCAGTCCTGATTAAATACGGCTTTTCCGATCTGGTTGAAGTCGCCCGTAAAGACCTGATTACACGCTTTGGCGAAAAGTTCATTCCCCACGGCAGGAAAAGCAAGCTGAGCGGCCTGGCCCGCCATGAACGTATCCGGCTGGCTGTCGAAGAACTGGGACCGACGTTTATCAAGCTCGGCCAGATACTAAGTCTGCGCCCGGACATTATTCCGGCCGAAATCGCCGCCGAACTCACTTTTTTGCAGGATCGCGTCTCGCCTCTGTCATTCGACATTATCGAAAAGGAAATCCGCGCCGAATTACAGTGCGAGCCGGAGAAAGTTTTCAGTGAAATCGACCCGAACCCGTTGGCGGCGGCTTCAATCGCCCAGGTTCACAAAGGCGTTCTGTTGAGCGGCGAGCCGGTCGCCCTGAAAGTCCAGCGTCCCGGAAGCGTGGCGATGATCAATACTGACATTGAAATTCTGGATGATCTGGCAGCTATCCTGCAACACTATTTCCTGGAAAAATTCGCCCAGGATCCGGTTGCCATCATCAGTGAATTCGACCGCTCAATCCACCAAGAACTTGACTTCATCCAGGAGGGACGCAACATAAAACGCTTCCGACGCTATTTCGCTGGCGACGAAATAGTTTTTATTCCGAATTACTATGGCGAATACAGCACGGCGCGGCTATTGATCATGGATTTGGTAGAGGGCGTCAAGGCTTCGGACATTGATCTGCTGGAAGCCAACGGGATCGATCGCCGGATAGTCGCTCAGCGCGGGGTACAGATTAGCTTTCGCCAGATATTCGAATTCGGCTTTTTCCATGCCGATCCGCATCCAGGCAATATTATGGTTTTGCCCGGTAATGTCATTGCGCCGCTTGATTTCGGCATGGTTGGTCAGATCGACGAAACCACGATCGATACGCTCGGCGATGTCGTCTTAGGTGTTTTGCGTAAAGATGTCACCAGAACATTACGGGCGCTGGAGGATTTGACCGATACCGAATTGCAACACTCGGCATACGCTCTGCGGATCGATATTTCCGCCCTGATCAATAACTATTCCGATATTCCGCTAAAGGAACTGCAACTGAGTTCCCTGATGGAAGACTTTTATAATTTGATCCGCAAATACCGCCTTAAAATCCCACCGCATCTGGCGTTGATGTTAAAAGCGCTGGTCACCGTAGAGGGATTGGCGCGGATTCTCTATCCTGACTTTGATTTGATGGCGGCTCTAAAACCGTACGTCCAGAAAATTGTTAAGCGGCGCTATGATCCGAGGCGACTTTTCCGCAACGGAGCTTCGATCTTGAATGATTTTAGTAATCTGGTAACGGATTTACCGCGCCAACTCCGCGCAATCGTCGGCAAAGCCGCTGACGGTAATTTTACAATTCAATTTCAACACCGCAATCTGGAGCACCTGATTGATGAAGTGGCCCGGGCTTCCAGCCAGCTGTCGCTGGCGTTGGTGTTGGCCGCTCTGATCGTCGGTTCATCGCTGGTAATTCAAACCGCGGCCGGGCCGAAATTATTTGGCTATTCGTTAATCGGTGTCATCGGATTTTTCATCGCTGCGATCATCGGGCTGAAAATGCTCTGGGATCGTTTCGGTAACCGCCGGAAATAAGGACAATGAATTAATTTTTATCAAAAGGAGCAATATGTACAAGTTTTTCTATTCACCAATCCAGACACTCGTTCTGGTCGGTTTACTTTTTAGCATCGTAATGGCTCAGGATGCTCCCACCATAAAACTGCTTCCGCCACAATTGAACAGCGGCAAACTTTTAATGCAGGCCTTGAGCGAACGCCAGAGCATCCGGAAATACAGCGAAAAAGCATTACCGCTTCAGACTTTGTCCAGCTTGCTCTGGGCGGCAAACGGCATTAATCGTCCTGAATCCGGCAAGCGCACGGCCCCGAGCGCCATGAATCAGCAGGAAATCGATGTTTATGTGATTATGACTGACGGAATTTACCTGTATGATGCTAAAAATCACTCATTGCACCTGATCGTTATGGGTGATTTACGGAATATTTGTGGGAAGCAGGAGTTCGTAGTCAAGGCGCCGGTTAATCTGGTTTTCGTGGCGGATTATGGCAAAATGACGCGGCTTGATGATGAAACCAAGAAATTTTTCGCCGCAACTGATGCTGGATACGTCAGCCAGAATGTCTATTTATTTTGTGCTTCCGAAGGGTTGGCCTGTGTCGTCCGTGGCGGACTCGACCGGGATGGACTGGCGAAAGCTATGCAATTGCGTCCCGAACAGAAGATCGTCCTGGCACATACCGTCGGTTATCCGGCCGAATAAAGTACCGATTATACCTTCGTAAGTTTCTTGTCAGTCCCTTAAAAAAGCGAAGGCGAACAAGGACGGGCAAGGTCCCCATTCGCCTTCTATGGCCCACTCAAAGCCCATTTATTTAAGGATCATACATTTCCTGAACGCAATGTAGTCCCCGGCCTTGAGTCGATACAAATAAATACCCGAACTCAAATCCGAAAAGTCAACAGCCAATGAGTAATAACCGGCTTCCTGCCGGCCAGCGACAATTTCTTTGACCATTTTACCATTCAGATTATAAATCGAGAGTATGACGTTCTCAGATTTCGGCAATTGGTACTGAATTGTCGTCATCGGGTTGAAGGGATTTGGATAGTTCTGTGCCAGATTGTACTCTTTCGGTAAAGTCGACGCGGTCGCGATGTTCGTCTTGACACTCTTAATAATCTCAAACGTGCGAACATCCTGGTAATTGAAAATATATTCACTCTTGGCTCGCATATCGATCCGTTTTTCTGCTGTCAGGTCGTACAATTCCAGGGATAGATTCACCGGGACATTATTTATAGTCCAGTCCAGCGTCACGCTGCCCTGGAGTGTAGAATAGACCGTATAATGCCAATGCGTTTCGCCGGTTGATATGGCTCTGATATCGCTGTCGTATTTTGGTCCAAGAATCGACCAATCGTCATGTTCAAAATAGCCCGTCAACGTTTTCCCGGCGGGTGAACTCGGCGGCTCCGGATAATCCAATCCGGCATCGAAACCATCTTTTGCCGTGCCGTAAGATCCCAACCGGCTGGTATTATCAACACTCCAGGTGGAATTCAAAACAAATTGCACCTCCCAGTCACTACTGCCGGTTAATTTATCAGAACCGTTGGTCAGACTTTTAGTTGCACCGGGTTGAATCTTCATTATAATGGAGTCTACCAGTGTATACATCCAGGCGCCCCAACCCAGTCCGAGATTATCGGTAGTGGTGTATACACCGCCACTTTGATTGTCCCAGTAATGGAGTGCCGCTGATAACCAGCCTTTGGTCACGGCATTTTCAAAAGTGAGCGTTGAGTCGTGGCGGGTAAATATCAAATTACTTTTACTGATCTGGTATTTGAACGGATTGCCAATCAGATTATTGCCCGCATGCAGATTCACTGAAACGGTTGCACTCAGGCTATCACCGACATAGTCAAGGGTTTGCCCATTTAACAAGCCCAGCCAGTAACCCTGACCTTGTTCAAGATCTTCGGCCAATTCATAGCCGCAAGTACCCGCATATCGATAAAAATATCCCGGCCCGTTCAGGTCGTCTCCGAACATTTCCGAAACTGAATTTTGGATTGGATTCAAGGGCAGGGCAATCATGTTCCAGCCCGCCGGGTAATCCGCCTGATATTCCTGCACAGGTGACAAACGGCCGACTAATAGTATAAAATCATAAATCTCGGCGCTGGTTGGTGTAAACGTATAGGTGTTTTGAGCGGATGATAATTTCACAATCTGACCGGATGCCATATCCTGTAAATACAGTCCATCGCCGAATCCAATTCCATTCTGAGGCGTGACGGTAATCGTGTGAGATTGATTCGCCTGATCAGTAGCTACACAAAAATCATAGGCTATCTGATAATATAATAAACTCACCGGATAGCGGATATCGGTGCTGTAATTTGTTATGGCTTGATCCCAGTCCGGATGCGGAAAGTATAACTGAACATAATTCTGGGCCGGTGGCGGTGGTTCGGGGAGGTCGATTCCGTTATCGAAACCATCGGTTGCCCCAAACGATACCCCGGCGATATTATTTGAATCATTGTATTCTCCTGCATTAATACTGATATCAACTTCCCATTGATTAATATTTCCGTCTGGAGCAATTTTTAACAACCAGCTATCATAATGCCCATGCCCAAAAGACATTGTCCAGCCTGAACAAATATATCCACCATCAACTGTCTTGCTGATAAAAATTCCGCAATCGTATGAAGTGCCACCATATGTTTTATCCCAGACTAAATTTCCATCCCGATCGACCTGAATTAACCACAGATCTTGATTACCGGCACCATAAGAATTTGTCCAACCTATTGCGATATAGCCATCGCCTCTTTGATTTTGAGTCAAACAATAGACTCCGTCTTGTTGGTCTCCGCCATATGTCTGTTGCCAAATCTGATTACCGTTAGGATCGGTTCTAATTAACATAATATCGCCAGATCCATTTCCGGATGAATAAGTAAGACCAGATACAATATATCCACCATCCGGCAATTGTTCAACACAATTACCATATTCATTTGCGGATCCACCAAATGTATTTTCCCATAGAGCAACTCCATTACTATCAGTTTTCACGAGAAAAACATCCCAATTTCCCTGACCATATGACTTCGTCTGACCCGCAGTAATAAATCCTCCATCTTTTGTTTGGTAACTCTTTAATCCCCATTCATCAAGATTACCGCCAAAAGTGTTAGACCATTTTATATTTCCAGCACTATCTGTTTTAATCAACCATAAATTTTTATATCCCGTTTCAGTCAACGTCATTGTCCCTGTAATCAAAAGTCCCCCATCATTAGTAACCAATAGCTGCGAACAGACATCATGTCCGCTATACCCAAATGTCTTTTCAAACTCTACATTCCCGAGCGCATCCGTTTTAATAATATATATGTCACGGCCACCAGCCCCATAGGACTCTGTCCCTCCACCGATAACGTATCCACCATTAGGCATGACAACCACCGAAAGACCTTCTTCATAACCACTACCACCGTAGGTCTTCAGCCACTCCTGTTTGCCGGCAGGATCCGTTTTTATCAGAATAACGTCTCGACTTGAGCTGTATGATTCCGTCCAACCAGTAATAATAAAGCCGCAATCTGAAGTCTGTTTAACAGAATGACCGCTGTCCCACTGAGAACCCCCGAATGTCCTCGTCCAGGTTGTATCCGGTTGAGCACTAATGATTTGACAGAATAACAAAACCACTGCGATACTTAAGATAAAATCTCTTTTTTTCATTGTAACCTCCACATTAAATTAAGAATTATTTTTGCCATCAAGTTGATTCTCATTAACTATTACAGGAAATCATCTTTGACTTCCCTTCACCTTCTCAAAAAGCGTGGGCTCGCCGTTTGTGACGACGAAACCCACTCTATGTCAACTGCCCCTTTTCAGGTCTTATTTACAAGTATTTTTTGGAAAAGTCAAGAAAAATTTTCAAGACAGTTGTCTGATCTAGGGACATGGTATCCACTTTTTGTAACAGCGTCGAGATGATAATCGGTAATGATAGGCGGAAAAATACCGATGTGGTTAGGATTGATATTTGGTGGATTCAGGTCGTTTAGAATTTCGATGGGTGTTTTCATCCCGCCGGGGCGGGAGCGGAATTTACGTTTGTAGTTGAAATAAACACTATAGGTAAAAGCTTTACAGAGCAGTTCACGGGGATTATGATAATCTTCCATATCATAGAACTCGTCTTCAATTAGGCGGTGAGCGGCTTCGACATCGCTGTTATAAGTTTTACGACCGACCGGGATTTGGATAGATTCCGAATTCATTTGCTGAACAATTAGTTGGTAGAGAGTTTGTTTATGTTTCTGGTTCCAGGGGCCAATAAACTCTGTACCGTTGTCGCTCTGCCAAACTACCTGACCTAAGTCCACGCCACATAGGAGCAAATGCTGACACAGAAAATAGGTAAAGACCGCCACATTGGTAGTGGTTTTTTCATAAGCGTATCCAAGATACATCAGGCCAGCGCGAACCTCCCGGGCCGTGATCTGGTATTTGGGGTAATTTTGCCACAGATAGGGATAATAGTGCGGAATGTCGCATAGCTCTTTCAGGTCAATCTGAATCTTCTCAAAGACCTTCATTTGGGCTTTCATGATTCTTAAGTCACGTTTGACTTGGGTTTTGTGCTTACGGGGACGGATCAAGCCAGCGTTCTTTATGACCCGATGAATGGTAGCTGGACTGGAATGAATGCCATGCTCGGCTTTATTCCTGATCGGACCCAGATAAGGTTGACGACGACGGATTGCCAGAATGCGTTCTTCTTCCTGAGCGTCGATCTTATAAGGACTCTGGTTTGGTCGCCGACTACGATCTATCAGGCCGACGGTTCCTTCTTTCAGATAACGGCTCAACCATTTTCTAACCGTCTTGCGGGTGGTACCAAATTGACCGGCTGCCATGCTCACGTTGTTATTCTGAGCATAACGGACTATCTTAAAGCGAGTGTCATAACAATTTTTCATTTCCCGATAGGCTTCATAATAGTTAATTTTAATCATGGGCTTTCTCTCTATTTGATCGATGTGATATTTTAGACTCGCTAAAATACCTGAGAAAGCCCTTTAAAAAAAGCTCTCAAAGGCTTGTTTCGCTACGCTCAACAAGCCTTTGAATTTCAAGTAACTGTTCTACACTAATCCTGTTTATCTGTGAAAGGTGGATACCATGTCCTGATACTTTACAAGATTTTCAGGCAGACAACTGGTCGCGCGAGCCGGTTTTTATTATTCTGCTGCTGTCCCGCTCGATCAGTTCGCGCAGGGCGGGTAAAATATAGACATCCGACAAATCCAGGCTTTTTAACGCCTTGACTAAAAAGTCGACCTGCAAATCCAGGGGAGTATATTTATTGACCACCAGTTTCTTTTCGCTTTCTACCAAACAGGCGCCATCTTTAAAATTACCCAGCCCGTAAATGACGACATAGCCCAGGCGTTCAAATAATTGTTCGCATTCAGTGCGGAGTTCCAGCAGGCGATTTTTTGAAAATTTACTCGGCATGTGCGTTACAAATGATCAACGAAGCGATCACGCTCCAGCATCTCAACCAGTTCTTTGACTTTCTCGGATTCACCGCGGTTAACGATCAAAATAGAATCTTTTGATTGCACAACTATAAGATTGCTAACCCCGATGGCTGTGATCAGATTTTTTCGGGAATAGAAGTAACTGCCGTGTGTGTCGATGGTAGCCACGTCGCCGATCAGGACGTTCCCGTTTTCATCTTTTTCCCTCAGGTCGTAAACCGCATCCCACGATCCAACGTCGCTCCAGTCAAAATTTCCGGAAACGACAAAGACATTTTTAGCTTTTTCCATGATTCCGTAGTCGATCGAAATAGATTGGATCATTGTCCACTGATGCTTTAGTGTCGCTTCAAAATCGGGGGTATCGATTGATTGGGCAATGGTTTGCAGACATCCATGCAGTTCGGGGATAAAATTCTTAATGGCGTTCAAAATATTAATGCCCTTCCAGATGAAAATCCCACTGTTCCATAGAAATTCACCGCTTTCCAGAAAGCGCTGAGCGGTGGCCTGATTGGGCTTTTCGGCAAAGGTTTTTACCCTGTATATTTCTCCGTCGACAACTTTGATATTTTTATCAAATTGAATATAGCCATAGCCGATCGCTGGTCTGGTCGGTTTAATTCCAAAAGTTACCAGAGCAGTGTGATCGCGGGCGAAACGGAAACCTTCTTCAACAGCCTTTTCAAATTCGGCAACATTACGGATATAATGGTCGGCCGGAAATACTCCAATGACCGCCTCGGGATCTTTATTGGTAATGATCGTCGAGGCTAATCCGATTGCCGGGGCGGTATTTTTACAGGACGGTTCGCAAATAATGTTCTTCTCCGTAAGTCCCTTTAAAGTTTTTAAAATACATTCTTTCATATTCTGGCTGGTGACGACGTAGATTTTTCTTTCGTCCGAGATTACCTTCAACCGCTCATAAGTCATTTGAAGCATGTTGCCCTCACCGATCACATCGAGCAATTGCTTGGGGCGTTCCCGGCGGCTCCGCGGCCAAAAGCGTTTACCGACTCCCCCGGCGATGATTACAGAATACATTTCAATCCCTCTTGCTTATAATTCAATATTGATTTTTCCTTCAAAGATTTTTTGGGTTGGCCCGGTCAGCCATAATTGGTTATGCTGGCGCATTATCTGTAATTCACCACCCCTGGCCAATATCCGGATCGGATAAGCGACCTGAAATACACCATGAATTACTTCGGCAGCCGCGGTCGCACCGGTCCCACAAGCCAAAGTCTCGTCCTCAACCCCTCGTTCATAAGTTCGAATTTGACAGACATTATCATTTCTCAGCGCGATGTAATCGACATTGACATTGAATTTCTTGCGCAGATCCGGTGCCGATTTTTTCAAGTCAATTTTCGTTACATCAGCCACCGGAATTACCAAATGAGGAACGCCTGTATCAACCAGATAAGCGTCCTGTTTTCCAATTTTGACGATCTGCCAACCAGATGGTTCTTTGATCGTCAGACTTACTCTCCGGTCGCTTGTAATCTGTCCGTAATGGTCTCCGTCAGGCGCATGAAAATAATATTCTTCTCGAGCGGCCGTATCGATTCCACTGACAAAAAACAAGGCCGAGCGGGCTCCATTGCCGCACATAGCCGGCCCGGAACCATCGGCATTAAAATAACACATTTCGAAATCATACCCTGGCAGGGTCTGAATAAATATCACTCCGTCGGCCCCGATGCCGGTGTGCCGGTCGCAGAGTTTTTGGCTCAAGACCGCTACTTCACCATGAATTATACTAGACCGATTGTCGATCAGCACAAAATCGTTGCCAGCCGCCGAGATTTTCCAGAATTGCACTTCAGTCATTAATAATTCCAATTGACCTCGGCGGTTTCCCAGCGGGAACGCACATTGATCTGTTCCGGATAAATACGATAAGGTTCGGCCGGTTGATAGGGCGCCAGCAGACCATTGTCATATTTACCGTCGGCGTTACGGTCCTCCCAGATCGCAAAAATATATTTTCCCGGCAGCAGCTCCTTGAATTGATAATAACCTGTGCTGTCCGGGCAGATCCGGCGCTGAAATTTTTTATCTCCGGTTAGTTGGGCTTCAATAACCAGGTTTTCAAGAGCGATGTCGCCAACCAAGTTGATTTTACCGGTAATACTACCAAATAAATTCTGATCTATCGTGCTGAATTTCAGTACCGCCAACGAATCAATGAAGCGGTTTCCGGCATAATCCCGCCAGTTTTTACAATTGATCTGCAAGGTATAATTCACAGCCGGGAGAAGCGGAAGATCCGGTTCGATCAGCAGAGAATTGACGTCGCACCAACGCGAATGCACCGGAACGGTCAGCGTGTCGCGGTAAAACAGATGAATATCCCGAACCAAAGTATCGTCGTAAACCGGTTCGCTCAGATCAATCCGTACGATTGTCGATAATTCAATATCTTTGGCGTTCGAAGCCGGGCTGGCAGCGATAATTTTCGGTTTCAGGGTATCGGGCCGTGCCTGCCATGTAAAACGGGCCGTCCGTCCGTTGATGTCAAGCGAGTCGCCATTTTCCGCTATGATTCCGGTAATGGCAACCTGATAATCGATTTTTGGTTCAAGGCTATCGGCCAACAGGATGATCCGGGTAGGTTGTTCTTCATTTACCCAACTCTTGCGCACTTTGATCCTATCATCTGAAAAAAGAAAATCTTCTGAGCGCAGACTATCATTCTTTAGAGGGCGGGAAAAGTTCAACTCGAGATAACCTTCGAGTGAATTGGCAGTCATCAACCGAAAGGGTTTCAGGTATCGTTTAGAGAGGCGGAAATTGATATTGTCAAGACGGTCATGCCGGTTTTTTAATGCCAGCGGCTCTACCTGAGGCGGCGCCATTAAATCGTTCTCGGTCAGATATTTTGGTCTCGGCTGGTCGCCCGATACCGCCAGTGCACGAAACTCGCCAACCGGCAGATTCGTTGCCTGATAAACGCCCTCTTTGTCGACCGAGACAATATAATCCGGAGATGAAAACCAGAGCGTATCCGGAAAAGAGATTTCCTTTTTAAAAAACCAGACTACTGTTTTTTTGTTATTGGCCGGAATGTCCGTCACCCTTCCGGCAATCACACCTTGGTCAATTGAATCGCCGGTGGCGAACGCCAGTTTAATTTCATTGACAGTCGTATTACCTTGATAATCTTTCAGATTACGCCCAAAATTAAAAATGTAAGTACGGTCGGGTTGCAGTTGTTCGGGCAATTTTATAGTGACCTTACGGCGCTGAACTTTCACCAGCGGAGTGCGGGATAGACGCGGAGTAACCTGTAAAACGCCGTCTAGAGTGCGCGAATCGATCGGTTCGGAAAAAAATAATGTGATTGCGGTTTGCCGATCGACTCCGGTTGCATTGTCCTTCGGAAAACTGGATAAAAGCAGAGGTCCGTTGCGATCGACCGGGCCGCCGCCCGGCGGTCCCTGGGCGGCACAGCCCGCCAAAACAGTGAGAGCCATCGCAAATACATATAATTTCCATTGACAACCGGCTAATGGCATTATTCTGAAAATAACCAAATCGTTTGCCTTTTTGTTGACGGGACGAGCCGAATACCCCGAGTCGTCTGAATTGATTTTAGATTATGGCTAATTGCTTACCTATCTGAGCGAATTTTTCCAGAACAAAATCAAGCTGTTCTTGTGTGTGAGTTGCAATATAACTGGTACGCAGGCGGGATGAATTGCTCGGCACGGCCGGACTGATGACCGCATTGGAATAGACGCCGGCTTCAAATAACATTTTCCAGAAAGTAAATGTCTTGATGTTATCGCCGATGACAATCGGAATGACCGGGGTTGTACTGGTCGACGTGTCGAATCCCAGGCGTTTATATTCCCTGCGCATGTAATTTCCGATTTCTATAAGACGGTGACGCCGCTCGGGTTCGGTCTTAATTATCTGCAGTGCGGCACGCGTGGAAGCTACGACGCTGGGTGGCAGGCTGGCCGTGAAAATCATACTTCGGGCGCTATGTTTGATATAATCGACTACCTCGTGTGCGCCGGCTATAAAACCGCCCAACGCTCCGAAAGACTTCGAGAAAGTCCCCATAATCAGATCGATCTGATCGTCGAGACCAAAAGACGCCGCGGTGCCGTTACCGTTCGGGCCGAGCACTCCCAAAGAATGAGCGTCGTCAACCATGATTCTGACGCCATAGGGTTTGGCGATCCGGACGATTTCCGGCAAATTGGCAATATCGCCTTCCATCGAAAAGATACCATCCACGATCACTAATTTCCCGGCATCATCCGGCACATTTTCGAGAACTTTCGCCAGGTCTTTCATATCGTTATGGCGAAAACGCACGGTTTTGGCTTCCGAGAAGCGGCAACCGTCGACAATGCTGGCATGATTAAGCTTGTCGCCGATGACATAATCTTTTTTGTGCAGGAGACTCGAAATAACACCCATATTGACTAAATAACCGGTCGAAAATACCAGGGCCGCTTCTTTGTTGGTGAACTCGGCCAGCTCCCGCTCAAATTCTTCGTGAATATCCAGCGTCCCGTTCAAAAACCGGCTTCCGGTACGTCCGGTTCCATATTCAACCAGAGCTTTTTGGGCGGCCTCAACGACTTTCGGGTGGTGAGTTAATCCCAGATAATTATTGGAGCCGATCATTATTTTCGGCTGACCTTTGTAGATCATAACCGTATCATCGCCGCCGGAAAACGGAATGAAATACGGATAATACCCGTTTTCACGGGCAATTTGAGCATCTTTATAATCGAAGCATTTTTTAAACAAATCCATAATCAGCTCGGTATCGGTTTCAACATGCGGGATGAATTTAAAGCGGGTTATGATGATTTGCAAACCGGCAATTCACATCAAATTTTCCGTGATTCTGTGAGATTGATAACATTTTCTCGTCCAAAAAATGCTAACTTATGGTCAATTGAAATGGAGGACTTATGAAAAACTATCTAAATATCTGCCTATTAATGATTCTGGTGGTAACTACAGGCCTTATCGCCGCTACCCCGGATTTGGTATGCCAGAAAGAAATTACCGCTGAATATAATGCTTATCTGGACAGCAAGGAGGTCGAATACCTGGCATTGTTGCCTGGAGCCGATGATGCCCAAACGATGAAAGCCCACATGGGACTCGCCGTTATTCAAGCTGCCCGTACATATATTAACGGTGATACACTCGCCAATGATCTTGAATATTTACTAAGTGAAATGGAGAACAACGCTTTCCTGGTAGTCAATCAAACCTTTACGGATATTTTTCCGTTGTTCGATGCCGGTAACCCGAACGAATTTGTGTTAAATCTGACCGGGTTTTTCGAATCGGGTACCTATCCGGCCTACCGGGATTCTATCCAGGAATGGTTGTCCGAAAACAGTATGCTGGCCGACAACATCGGGGAATCCATTGATTATTTCGGCCAAAAAACCGAACCGCTGATGGACGCTTTTGGAGAACATTGGGGCGCCGTTTATGATAGCACCGCCGATTTTGAATTCAAAGTCCAGATAATGGGCTCAAAATACGAAGATACTTTGTTTGTATTTTCCAGAACGTTTTTCAATCGGCAGAAAATGATCGCAGCGTTAGGTGAGTCCATGGCTGAAACTCTCGGCAGTGGATTTGCGCAGATCCTCGATTCGGTGAATACTGACAGTCCCAATATCGATCCGGGAGTAATCGTCGTTCAGGAAGGACTCGATTCGCTCAGCGCTTTGATCGACAGCATCCAGGTATTGCTCTGGAACCAACCGTTCGCTCCATTTGAATTTGATTTGGCCTGGATGGATTCCTTACAGAAAGGCATCGCCGAAATCGATACCCTTCTGGGCGGTAAAACCTATCCAATCGGCCCGGAATCCGAAAATAAGGTAATCCGGCCCAGAGGCATAATTGAGTGTCTTGCGCATCACAACGGTTTCATTGGCGTTTACAAGGATTTTTACCGCTACGGCGAACAACACGCTTACACGTTCTATAATACTTTTCCGAACGGCGTAACTTCCGACATGTATGCCATGATCGCATCCGATATTATCCTGAATGCCAATGACACCAGAGAACAATTTGAGACTAAACTGCACGCCTATCAAACGGCGCTGGCGCTTAAAGAGGCTTCACCTTTTACGTCACTGACACCGGATGAACATTTCGGCCTGGCTTTAACCCTGCTTTACGACCTTTTAAATGATACCGTATATTTCAACAACATCCAATCTGTTTTTGAAATAATTTCATCTGGCCGGATCGACAGTTTGTTTGCTACTTATGAATGGAGCGATTTCGATGTTCAGGACAAAATCGACGTAATTCGCTACCATGTCGATAAATATACCGGAAGTCCTGACATGACGAACTATGTCATCCTGGTTAAAACCTATGATGATGGCCTGGGTTCATATATCCTGGGCGCAAACAGCCAATTTGAGATTTATTTTCTGACCGTTTCCCAAATTCAGATCGCGACCGATATGATTGATCTGGCGTGCAAAGCTATGTCGATGGTTGGAGATGCTTTAACGGATTTGTACAATGAACTCGACCAGATGTTCATTTTGGATCTGGATCCGACCTATCTGGATTTCTCCAATGTCGATGGTCCGATGGATATGATAAATATCCTGGAACAATCCAATCCGGATTTTCTGACTGTTACTCCTTACGGTATCGAAAAATTTCACGAAATGGGTACCTGGCTGAAAGACTCCTTTGAAAATTTTGGAATATTCTTCGATAATCTGAATGGTCTGTTCATAGCCATGGAACCATATCAGACTGACTTTAATATGAATGCCGAAGAGATGCAATTCGCCTCGGCAATGTCGGCTGACATGGCGTGGAGCCTGTATAAAGATTTCGCTTTTCCGGATTCCACGATGCTGATTGATGGCGAACGGGTCAATGTATCGGCCTGGTTCGATAATCCGCCAGCCAGTTTCCTGGTAATGATGAAGAATTTCTTCATGGGCACCGATAGCACTCTGAGCGGAATGTTTCCAGACCGGTATAAAGTCGGTATATCTCAGGAAACCCAAATCCTGCCGACTGAATTCAAACTATTCCCGGTCTATCCGAATCCGTTCAACCCGACGACGAATATCGTGTTCGATTTACCGCAGGAATCCATCGTAAGGTTATCGATTGTCAATTTACAGGGACGTACGGTAGAGCAGCTTGTCAACAACAGACTGACAGCCGGCCGAATCACTTATACCTGGAATGCCGCTCGCTATCCTTCCGGTATTTATTTCGCCAGTCTTGAGATTAATGGTCGTCAAACTATCCGGAAGATGACGCTTCTTAAATAGGAACGGGATTGCATTTTATCCGCTCGATTTTTGTGGGGAAGAGCCACCGACTTTTCCCCACTTTTTTTTCTACGCTGACCGCGGTTAGTCCAACGCTCGCCAGCCAATGGAATGAGTCGTTATATAACCTGATGGGCTTTCCCCAAATCCAAACCATCACATATACCGACCTGTATTCGGGTGAACACTCAATAACAGCCACGATCGGTTTTGATGACGTATATCGCAAGAAAATCAATCAAAAAACGACGCTGACAATTGCCGAACAAAGCAACGGCCTACTGTTCAGATTACCTTTTCATGTTGGTAATACCCGACAGTTGATTGCGGGTGAATTAGCCCACGATTTTTCATATTTCAACAATCTCAGCGATCAGACCAGCTTTGTCAGCCGATGCCGGGTTGCTAATACGCACCTGTCCGCCGGTTGGGCAATCACCCGCGGTGCCGGGCACCTGGGTTGCTCCGCCGATTTCAGCCAAAGTGCAACGCCTCTTACGATCAATATTAAATCCTTTCCGCAATCCGCAGATTACCTGACAGACGAATTCTTCTTTGACTTGCTCGTACCAACTTTTGGCCGGGAGTTGACCGGTAAAGTGCAAACCCAAAATTCCGGTTTTAATATTTGGGCGGGCCACCGATTATCGAAACTATATTTAGTCGCTGTCAGTATGAGGTACACTGATTTTAAAGCAACCTGGCGATGCCGCTACACTAATACCGGCAGTAAAGCCTCTTTGGCCGGTCAGCGGCAAATCGACATTCCGATAGACGGCATAGATAAGACGGCCCGCTTTTCTTTGCTCTCGACCAAATCAGTTTTAAAAGACCTTTCAGTTACTGTTTTCCAGGACAAATTCACATACTATATCGACAACAACCGGCCGGTTACAACTGATTTTGAGTCGCTCGGTGATGGTAATTTTAACCGCTCCGGCGCCACTCTGAGCGGACGGTTAACACAACGATCCTGGGAATTCACCGGTGGACTTTCCGGAGCGCGATACGATTTCGAGGCTTTCCTGCGGACACCTGTGCTTGGATATTATGCAATATTTTTACCGATTTCCCATTCGGCCGCAGTGAAATTTTCACGCGGGCAGTCCTTCAGCCAGCAGATCGGCTTCGATAAAAACTTAATTTTCCGAAATTTTAAATTCCTGGCAGGCGGGCAATATACTCACACTCTTTACGATTTCTGGATCGAGGGAACAGCCGACCTGATGCTCGGCATCGAATCGACTCCGCTCGATTATCCGCTTAAATATAGTTTAAGCCTGTTTGATTTTCACGCCGAAGCAATCTGGCAGAAGGGACCATTTGCCCTGAAATACATTTTTCGGCAGATGATTCCTTTCGGCCGGCGCTTGGATAACAGTCCGATTCATTTGGTCGAGAGAACAGCCGGCTATGAATATGCCAATCGCGGCGGGCAACAGCATCAATTCAATTTTAGTGTTTATTTTTAATCGCCGAACATTATCGAAGCCGTTCTACAGACAGTTTTATATCGTGCATCTTTAGGTTTCATTGGCAAATTCATTTGACTGATTACAAAAATGTTTGTACCTTGCGCGGCAAGATGATTATCCGGAATAAAAACAGGAGCCGCAGAAAATAGCATGAAGGCCTGGATTCTACCGGCCCTGACCGCGCTGGGCTTGTGGGGATTTTGGGGATTTCTGCCCAAGATCGCGACCAAGTACATCGATCCTAAAAGCGCACTCGTTTTACAGGCGATCGGGTCAATGCTCGTCGGAGTAGGCGTGTTGATTACCCTGCACGATCATTTTCAATGGCAGGCGACCGGTGCTTTCTGGGCAATTCTGACAGGCGTATTCGGCATGCTGGGTTCACTGTTCTTTCTGCAGGCGGTCAGCCGTGGTAAAATTTCCGCCGTAGTCACGGTCACAGCGCTTTATCCATTAATCAGCATTGTCCTGGCACTAATATTTTTAAAGGAGCCATTTGGTCTCAAGCAGGGGCTGGGAGTGCTATGTGCGTTGACCGCCCTGATATTATTTTCAACCTGAAAAGAGTATAAATATGATCGGAAAATTAGAAATCGCCCAAAACTGGTTGCCGCGTTACACCGGCATGCCACTTAATAAATTCGGTGATTATTTTCTTTTGACCAATTTCAGGAACTATGCGACCAGTTTCTGTAAAATGTTCGACTGCGATTTGTACGGTGAAAATTATCCGATGCAGGCCGCTACGAACTCGACCGGATTGACTATCATTAATTCCGGGATTGGTTCGCCGAATGCCGCGACTATTATGGATTTATTGGTAGCGGTGCGGCCCAAAGGTCTGCTTTTCCTCGGCAAATGCGGCGGCTTAAAAAAATCCACGGAACTTGGGCATTTTATCCTGCCGATCGCCGCGATCCGCGGAGAGGGGACAAGCGACGATTATTTTCCTCCGCAGGTGCCAGCCCTGCCGTCATTTAAATTGCACAAATTCGTTTCCGAGATCATCGTGCGGAGCGGTTTCGAATATCGCACCGGAGTAGTTTATACCACCAATCGCCGGGTTTGGGAACATGACGAGGTTTTTCATCAGCGCCTGCGCGACATGACTTGCATCGCAATTGATATGGAAACCGCTACGATCTTCATTGTCGGACATTACAATGAAATCGCCCGCGGCGCTCTGCTTTTAGTCTCGGACGTGCCGACGACTCCCGAAGGCGTAAAAACCGAAGAGTCGGATAAACATGTGACCGCCGAATGGAGTCAAATCCATCTGCAAATCGGTATCGAAGCCATGACGCACATCGGCGAACAGGGCGAACCAATTAAGCACTTTCGGTATTAAACTAATTTCAGAATACCGATGATTTACTTTTTGAACATAATGATGCTGGTTCTTAGCCTCATTTACGGTGCAATTTTATTCTATCTTTTAATCGGCTTAAAAAATTTACCGCGCAATGAAAAACGGCGTACTCAAAATACACTCCGGATAACGGTTGTCATCGCCGCCCGCAATGAAGAAGACTATATCCGGGATTGTGTTTTGTCTGTCGCCAAACAAAATTATCCGCGGCAGAATTATGAAATCGTCGTGGCAAATGACCGCTCAACAGACCGGACCGGAGATATACTGGCGGAGTTATGCACAACAATCTCAAATCTTCGGGTAATCACAATCGAACAGGTACCGGACGGCATCTCACCCAAAAAACATGCCCTGCTCATGACAGTCAAAATCGCCAAATCTGATTTTATATTATCAACCGATGCTGATTGCGTCCATCAGCCTGACTGGCTTAGCAGTTATGCCGGATTGATTAACGAGAATGTCGGTGTCGTTCAGGGAATGACAGTTTTTAAAACAATTGGCTATCGTTCAAAATGGGAAAAAACCTGGCAGAAGATGCAGGCAATCGAATTTGATTCTCTTCAGCTAATACCGGCCGGGGCAATCGGTCACAATATTGGATTAAGCGGAGTCGGGACTAATCTTTTATTCGCCCGGGAGCTTTATACCAAATACGAAGAGGAAACTTTGCGGAAAAATATAGTTTCAGGCGATGATTTTTTTATCGTACAAATGGCGCAAAAATATGGTTACCAATTGAAATTTAATCTCGCCCCGGAATCTATCGTCGAGACTTATCCGGTCCGGACTATCCGGGCTGTCATTGACCAACGCGCCCGCTGGGGTTCAAAAGCCACAAAGGGTTCGACGGACGTTTTACAGGTTACCATTCCTATTTTCATCTACTATCTTGGACTGTCGCTCTATCCGTTACTAATATTTATCAACCCGGTTATCGTTTTTTATCTGATCCTGTTTTGGTCGTGCAAAACTATTTTGGACTGGATATATTTAAGTACAGGCTATCGGTTACTAAAATTAAATTTTCCTTTAGGTTATTTTCTGCTAATGGAGATAGTGCATACTCCGTATATTATCTATTGTTTGATAAAAGGTGTATTGGTTGGGTTTAATTGGAAGGGCAAGCATTATTCAGTTGAAATTTAAAAGTACTAACGACCGGGGTCATTATGTTATTCTGCTGTTAGTCAGTTGTTTTTTGCTGATAAGAATTTCTATGGCCGGCCAGCTCCATGTACCCCTCCATGATCCGATTTATCAATTTATAGACCGGATGGTCACCGCCGGTAATCTGCCCGGTTTTTTAAACGACACCCGGCCTCTCAGGCGCGATGCCATTGCCGAATGTCTGGTGAAACTGTCGGTAAATCGGGACCGGCTCGGTCGGGTCGATGCGGCTTTGTTAGACGAATATATCGCAGATTACCGTTCTGAATTGACTGAAGATCATTTTTTTGAAATCGCCGACGGCAAACAGAGCTGGTTTGGCTTCCGTTCGCCCAAAACGTTTTTAAACGGTATGGATTCTCTTTTTCATTACCGCGACCGGCGCGAGAAACAACATCTCCTGGTTTATGAAACCCCGGAAAATTTGGTTTGGTTCGACTGGGATGAGATGGTTCGTTTCGAGACTAAAAATGATCTGCCCCGCTTGATTACTCAGGATGCCGTCCGGTTTTCGGCCCAGGTCGGTAAGCATTTCTCGGTGTATTTCGACGGTTATCGGTACTTGCACCTGACTCGTCCGGGATTTACTGACGCGCCTGCCGAGTACAAAGGCGGTTATTATGCCGACAATTTCGAAGGCGGTATCACCTTTAATTCCTTCGATTACAGCAACGCCTATATGCAGTATGAAAGCCCGGCCGCCGGGATATTTATTCTGGCAAACGAACCATTACTGTGGGGACAGGGCAGTACCAGTATGGTACTATCGGAAAACGCTTCTGCATTTCCATATGTCGGTTGGCAAAAGAAATTTGGTCGCCTGAAATTCACTTTCCTGCATGGCTCCCTTATACCAAATGCGGTTAATATTGACTCGTCGACCGGCGAAAAAACCTACGCCCGCAAATATATCGTTGCCCACCGCTGGGAGATGGCCGTATCGCAAAAGATGAACTTCATTTTCTCGGAATTATACATTTATGGCAAACGTTCGCCGGAACTGGTCTACATGATTCCACCGATTCTGCTCTGGCCGACTCAACACAATTTGCGGGACCGTGATAATGCCACTATGGCTTTCGAGTTCGAGTACTTCCCGTTCCCGGGATTAAAGTGCTATTCATCCATTTTTCTTGATGAACTAACCATCTCTGAACTGCCCAATAAATATTGGGCCAATAAACAGGGTTACCAGGCCGGCCTCCATTTTGTACCCCGTTTAATTCATCGGGCGACTGAATTGCGGCTGGAGTTTACCGCCGTTCGTCCCTGGACTTATACTCATTATTTCGACTACAACACTTTCACTCATGAGGGACAATGTCTGGGATTCTATGCCGGACCCAATTCTCAAAACTGGCTTTTGGAGAACCGCTGGCAAATGACTAAAAAGTGCGGCCTTCTGCTCAGTATAAATTCACTGCGCCACGGTGTTAATCCGTTGGACGAGAATAATGAATATTATTATCCGATCGGCGACGACGCCAACCAAAACTACAATCTTCGGAATGAAGATAATGACCAAAATACTGATTGGTTGATGGGCGATATTCACACCACGACTGATTATAAAATCGGTCTGAACTATACCTGGCGCAAGGAAATCATCTTCGACTTATCTGCGATCTGGCGTCAAACCGACAATGCCGGTGATTTCTTGACGACCTTTCAGATTCGCTTCGATTACTAAGAAATCCGGAAGCGACGATACCCGACAATATCAGCGGTTTTTGCCCCAGCCCAGATTGTTTCCCCAGAAACTCATTATACCCATAAAAACGATATAGGGCATTTGCAGGCAAAACCAGGCAAAAAATGATTTCATCAATTCCGGCTTGCGATAAATCCGCACCGTTTTCGCAGCTAAAAAGCCTTCTCCGTTCAATTTCAGAACCACTGCCATGGCGAGAGGATAGACCGGCAACAAACCTGCCAGCCAAAGGACAAGATAGACCAGGGGAACCAAATTAGCCAGAAACGTTGCCAATACCACCGCGAAAAATACCCGATTCAAATTATGCATATAATTGGCCTCACTCGCCCAGCGAATTCGTTGGCGGAGAAAACGCCCCGCTTCGGCCACCGGTTCGGTCTGTACCCAGGCAGATTCTTCGCCCGCAAAGACGACCTTCGTGCGAGTGCGCTTTTGCATAACCTGCATGAAAAGTGAGTCGTCACCGCCGATCCGGTCGCGCAATAGCATATATCCGCCGGCTTTCTCGAATAATATTTTTCGGAAAGCCCAGTTCTGGCCACTGCACGCCCATGCAAAACCAAGATTGATGGAGCCTTGCGCCGCGGCCATCAATTGTAAATAATCGAAAGCCTGAATACGCGTAAACCAATCCCGGTATCGAATGGCCGAAAACCCGACGACAATGCCGACTTCATCGGTAAAATATGATGCCATCGTCCGCACCCATTTATTTCCTAAAATACAATCCGCGTCTGTCGTCAGGATAATTTCACCGTGCGCGGCCCTTATCCCGATGGCCAGGGCGGCTTTCTTATGATGGAAAGGAGTATCCTCAGTCAGCGTGGTAAATATATGCAGATTGGAATGCTGATCGGCAGCGGCGTGCAGAATTGCCAGAGTTTCGTCTGTCGAATCGTTGTCGATAATGATTACTTCGAATTTATCGGGCGGGTAATCTTGCCCTATGAGTTGTTCGATCACTCCCGGCAGTTTTGCGGCTTCATTTTTAACGGCTACCACTATGCTGACAAACGGGAAATCTGACGAACGTGACATTGCCGGAAACCTCAATCCCCGGCGAAACAATACCAGGCTGCCCAGGTAAATCGCCATGCTGACGACTGCTATTATGTGAATTATCGTCATTCTGAATTCTTATTCATTCCGTCCGCCCGGCATTAAAATAATCCGGCAGGTTTTCGATCAGCACCACATCATCGCTTTTTTTGACAACCGGCGTAACCGCGGCAAAGAAGCGCATCCCGATATAAAAGCATAATAAACTGGCACCGATAATTAACGGATTTACATGACCATGCCATTCATAAAAACCGGCCGGAGCCGTCTGATGTGCCCCCCAGATCGACCAACCATTATTAACGGCATGGATAATGAACGATGGCCAGATCGAATTACTCCGCCAGGCCATATAACCCATGAAAAGCCCCATCAGGTAAATCTGAACGCCCCACCACGGATTAAAATGAATCAGCGCAAAAACCAGCGCCGAAAGCAAAACCGACCGGGTGACATCATTCTGCCGATATTCCAGAATGCGTTGGAAAAAACCCCGGAACATCAGTTCTTCGACTAACGGTGCGGCCAGTACGATTACTCCGATTACCAGAATGGCCGATTGCCAGTTGGTTATTTTGATAATTTCTCCGACCTGAGTAAAACTCTCAGGCAACGGTAAAATAATTTGCACGATCCGATCCAGTTCATCGATGATAATAGTCAATCCGGCCGCGGCGACAGTTGCGGCTACCAGTGAAACCGAGGCGACTTTTCTGATTCGCAGTAGTTCGCCCAAGTTAGTGTGCAGGCGCCATGCCCAGAAAATGATCGGTATTGGCAGAAACAATTCCGAAATCAGCAAAACCAGCTGGGTTATTGTTTTCAGGTCGCCTTGTGAATAATAAACCAGGATTACGATCGACACCAACGATGCGCACAGTAGCCCCATAAGCAATAATCCGACTGCGGTTTTTATACGCGGAATAACTATAGGCATACGCGCGGTCATCTGTAGTCTAACCGATCAAAATCCATCTGATTCGTGTCTTCGGGAAATATTACGATTCACCGCAATTTATTCCCCGGCGGCGGATTTATTGGGAAGCAATTTTTTCACCTGCGCCCGGATATGCGGCTTTTCGCTGGCCTTAAACCCCCGTTTATAAAAAACCACCCGACCATCAGTGTCAATGCAAACCAATGTCGGCGTGATGTTAACTTCATATTTTTTGGCAACCTGCCCGTAGCGATCGATCAGCACCGGAATTTTATACTGCATTTTCCGAATATAATCCTTCACGATCTGGGGTTCTTCATTGACATCAACCAGAAAAAACGAAACTTGCGGGAACTCGGCTTGCAGGCTGTCGAGAAATGGAATTTCCTGGCGACATGGGATGCAGGTCGTGGAAAAAAAACTCAGAATGACCGGCGACTTTTCGGTCAGACGCGCCTTATCTCCTACCTTCCGACTGAGAAAAAAATCTCCGCCGTTTAAATAATTCGCAAAGAAACGCGGGGCTTCCGAACCGGTTGCCAGAGTATCCGCACCTAATTGGGCAGATTCCGGTAAAATCATTAATAACAACATCGCCAGTATATTACTCAGAACCGTCATCGGTTATTTCCCTTTTATGTTTTTCTGATCTCATTCAAAATAATGCCCACCGCAACAGCCAGATTCAATGACTCGCCATAACCATATTTATCGATACGCCAGACCTCCGTAGCCTGCGTCAGCAGTTCGGATGGCAATCCATGCGACTCGCTTCCAAACGCCAGCATTAAACGTTCGTATCCGATCTGCGGTTTTTTCGCCGTGCCTGTCATATCCGCAGCGATTAAGGTTCCTGCGTCCCGGATTAAAAACTTTTGCAGATCCGGTATGCCGATTTCCATTGACAGAGACAGGCGAAAAATTGCCCCCATCGAACTGCGCACGACTTTTGGGCTGAATATATCGGCTGATTCCGGCGAAACCAGGATCGTTTTTATCCCGAACCAGAGTGCCGTACGCATGATCGTTCCAAGATTGCCGGGATCGTTTACCTGCCACAAGTACAGCGCCGGAAAAATGATCGGCTGTTCAGAACTTTGCAATGGAGGAATTTTGGCAATCGCCAGCGCACCTTCCGGGTTTTTCAGCGAGCAAATTTGTTCAATTTCAAATTGCGTCGCCTCACCGATGGCGATATTCTGCAGATCGGCTGCTTCCGCAATAGCCCGGTGTTCCTGTTGGCTGACACGCTCAGAGATTAAAATCCGTTCGAGCGGAAAATCAGCCGCCAGCGCCTCTTTTACCGGCTTGATGCCTTCCACTAAAAACAATCCGGAAAGATCGCGCTCTTTCTTTTGCTTTAACGACCGGAACCGGGATTTTTCAGCACGCGACAGCATTTTGTTCAGGAATAATTCTTCTCTTTTAATTCGTACAGTTTCTTGGTCGGACCGGCAAATATTAAGGTGTCGTTCGGCAATATGATCGTCTCGGCACGGGGCGTGATCACGATTTTTTTGCCCTCGGCGTCGAGCCTCTTAATTAAAATGATCTGGATATAATACCGATTGCGTAAACCCAGGGCCTGCAGGCTGGAGTTAGCCATTGACTCTGGAGCACTCATTTCCAGAATCGCAAAATCATCGTCTATTTCCACGAAACGGGTCTGGTCAAGATAACGAATATGCGTGGCCAGGTCGCCGGCGGTTTCGCGTTTGAAAATTTCCTGATTGTAAAGCTGGATCACGCGGTTGCGGACGACGGTGCCGATCAGGGAATTATTAGCCGGATCGATCACCGGCAGTTCATCCACATTAAAGCGTCCGTATAATTTCATCACATAATCGAGCGTGTCGTCCGGTTTAACCGAGATCACATTGGGATTCATCACATCTGAGACCAACACCAGAGTTTCCAGATTCTGGTAATCGTTAATGAGCGGTTTCAGGTCAGACCACGAGATAAAGCCGATGATCTTGTTTTGCTCGTTTTCGACCCAATAAATATTGGCCGCCCCGGCTGAAATGACTTTGACAAGGGTCTTCAGGTCCATCTTGGCATAGACTTTATGAAATTCATACGACATGATCTGGCTGATCTTCAGGTTTTTAAGAACATTCAGTTCCTTGCCGTCGTAAAGTTGGATGCCTCGTTGCTTGAGTTCAATTGAATAGACCGACTCCTTCAATACGTAATGGACGATGATATAACTCATAATGATGCTGAGCATTAGCGGCAGGACCAGGTGATAATTATCGGTCAGTTCCACGATAATCAACAACGCCGTGACCGGAATGCTGTTCACGGCGGCCAGCATAGCACCCATCCCGGCTAAGGCAAATCCGGCAACGTCCAGCGACAAGCCGAACAGGTGATTGCCGCCATTGGCCAAAAGCGCTCCAAGAGCAGCGCCCATAAACAATGATGGCGCAAATAATCCACCGAATCCACCGGCGGCCGACAGCAGGCCGACAAACAGAAACTTTAAAACAAACAGTACCGCCAGTATACGCCAGGAATAAACGTTTGTAGCCACATTCTGGATAGAATCATATCCAATTCCGATAATCTGAGGAAAAAACAATCCAACTACTCCCAGCAACAACATTAACCCGGTGATTTTAACTATGGGTGAAATCTGCCCGAGCCGTTTGCTAAAAAAATCGCGCATCTGTCCGGAAAAACGGATAAACATCAGCGAGCTTAATCCTGCCACGACCCCCAGCACAGCATAGTACAGAATATCGAGAGACACTATCATTTCGACCTTTGGCAGAATCAGCATTGGCTTATCACCCAGAAAAATCCGCGAAATATAGTCCGCGGTAATGGCCGATACAATCAGCGCCGAAAAAGTGAGCGTCTGAAAATTGTTGAATAAAACTATTTCAATGGCAAAAAAGACCCCGCCGATCGGGGCATTAAAAACCGCGGCGATGGCGCCGGCCGTACCGGCCGCCAGGAAAACCCGGCGTTGCTTTTCCGGCACGCGGAAAATCTGGCCGATAATCGATCCCGTTCCCGCTCCCAGAAAGGCCGTCGGAGCTTCCGGGCCGAGTGTACCACCCGTACCAAGAAAAATGGTAGTCGCAAAAAAATTGAAAAAGAGCGTGGTAATGCGAATCAAACTGCGCCCGATGAAGCTGGACTTGATGACTTCAACGACTCCACGTTGCCGCGGCTGACGCGGCCACCATTTAATCATCAAACCGACAATCAAACCACCGATGGCCGGGAAAATCACAATACTCCAGCGCGGTACCTGTGGAAATTGCATCGGCAGAAAAGTGTAAAAAAAGTAGCTTATCGAATGGATAAGATGATAAAATGCCAGCGTCATAAAACCGGACGACAGACCGATTAGCACCGCAAAAAACAACAGGCGGATATATTCATTGATAGGATTCTTTTCGATTTGAATCCGGGCAGAAAACAAAAGGTCGGTCAGTTTTCTCGTCAGGGATTTGGCTCTATGACTCACACAGGCTCCCCGTTTTTATCGGATCGGAATCAGTCCGGTCGGAACTACATTTATTAAATACCATTATCGAACACGCTCGCCGCTCGGCTTACAGCCGAAATACATCTGATTTTTATTAGAAACGTTCATCAAATATCCAGACAAAATTAGCCTGCCGCAAGCTATGAAACAAGTCCCGAATTAGAAAGCCACGCTTCCGGTTCGGCTTAATACATTGACCTGTTTTAAGCCTGTCAACGCGAATAATAAAGTATTTCCTGAGGATGACTCAGATATTCGCATCCGGTCGCGGTGATAACCACCATCTCCTCGACCGTCGCTACTCCATAACCCTCGATTGGCAAACGTGGCTCGATCGTGAACACCTGCCCGATTTCCAGCGGCAGATTTACAGTTTCTCCGTAACGTTCCCAGCGGGGTCCCAACATTCCGGCGCCATCGTGCGTCGAACGACCAACCTGATGACCAAGACCGTGTTGATATTCGGGGTAGCCATTGGCAATAATGTGCTCCCGCGCGATCCGATCGATCTCAAATCCCTTCTTTCCCGGCCTGATCGCAGCTATCGCCAACCGGACAGATTCCAGTAAAACCGCAAATCCCCGCAGAACCGGTTCCGGGGCCGTCTGTTCATCGTCTTTTAAAATATACCAGGTGCGCTGAATATCAGAGCAGTAACCATCTTTTTTAACACCAAAATCAATATTTAAAACATGACCGGGTCGAATAACCCTTACGGTCGGATCGGCGTGAGCTCCGGCAGATAGCGGCCCTGTAAAGACTGCCGGGCATGAATTGGTTTCCCAGGCGGTTTCTACTCCGGCAACGGAGACCATCTTTAAAATTATTTCCGCTATGTCTTTTTCGGTACGGCCCGCCAGAATTAGCGGTCTGACATCGGCATAGATTTTTTCAGTTAACTCGATGGATTTTTTAATCAGTTCTATCTCGGTGGCTGATTTGCGTCCGCGTAAAGCCGCGATTATTTTTTCGGAAGATATAAGGCGATCTCGATAGGGTGTGTCTTTTATATAATTCATCAGTAATTGAAACATGCCGTGAGTCAGACCGTCGGCCATATAATCATTGACAGAAGTGTTTATTGCAATCCGGCCGGGCTTAATTTCATTCAACACATCCAACAAAGTCGCACCGAAACCGCCGATATAAATTCGAATATCTTCGTACAGAGCGGTCTGCTTAATCCGCTCTTTATCCAGGCTTCCGACAATTGCGATCGTTTGACCGGCGGCCGTGATGATGAAGGCCGATTGCCAGGTACAATTCGTTCCCAGAATCAAATCCAGGCACGGATCGTTGATCGTTTCAGTTTCACGGACGAAAGTCAGCCACATGTCGACCTGTTGTTCTTTCAGGATTTCTATCGCCTGTCTGATTTTTTCTTTTAACATCGGCGCTCCATGATAATTCTCTCCATAAATAGTTGTAGCAACTTACTGAAAATACGATATTATTTCCAATTAATAATCGCTCGAGAAATATAGGATGTTCAAACAAGGGAAAGAAACTGGGAAGGATTCCGGGCGGATTCCTTCCCAGTTATTGTTGGGCGTTTTGCTGAGTGGGCATTCGTTTTGTGAGTGAGGATGTCTCACCATCAGTGGTAGTCGGGGATTTCAAATAACAGGGGAAATAAGTACAACAAACATGCCATACGATTATCACATTTATATTTAAATGGTTATGAAAACTATATGTTTTTCTGTGCGTGGTGGGTACAACACGCTTGTGTGTTACCACCGCCACTCATTAGAACATTTACTATGCGGTTAATACTTTGGACAGGAACTGACCGGTTTTCGAATCGGCCATCTGGGCGACGTTTTCAGGGGTTCCTTCACAGACGATGTAGCCGCCTTTATCGCCACCTTCCGGTCCCAAATCTATGATAAAATCGGCGGTTTTTATTACGTCGAGATTATGTTCGATAACGATTATCGTATTGCCCTGATCGACCAACCGGTTCAATACCTTCAGTAACATTTTAATATCTTCAAAGTGCAGGCCGGTGGTCGGCTCATCCAAAATGTAGAGCGTTTTTCCGGTACCGACTTTGCTCAATTCCGTCGATAGTTTTACTCGTTGGGCTTCTCCACCCGATAAAGTTGTCGCCTGCTGACCAAGTTTGACATAGCCCAGGCCGACGTCGATTAAGGTTTGCAGTTTTTTGCGGATCGACGGAATATTCTGGAAAAACTCGAAGGCTTCGCTGACCGGCATGTTTAAAACATCCGCGATGCTTTTACCTTTAAATTTGATTTCAAGCGTGTCGCGATTATAACGCTGACCTTTACATTCTTCGCACGGAACGTAGACGTCCGGGAGAAAATGCATCTCTATCTTTTTAATTCCATCGCCGCCGCAGGTCTCACAACGCCCACCCTTGACATTAAAAGAAAAACGTCCGGCGAGGTAACCCCGGATTTTCGATTCTTTTAAATTGGCGAACAAATCCCGGATATGCGTGAATGTCCCGGTATAAGTAGCCGGATTGGAGCGCGGCGTACGCCCGATCGGCGACTGATCGATGTCAATCACCTTGTCGATATTTTCCAGTCCCGTGATCTGAGAATATTTCAGTACCGCTCGCTGGGTATTGAAAAAATGGCGGTGCAAAATCGGAAATAACGTTTCGTTCACGAGCGTACTTTTACCGGAACCGGAAACGCCGGTAATGCAAATAAACTTACCCAGTGGAAAGCGCACATCAATATTTTTCAGATTGTTACCGGTGGCCCCGCATAGGCAAATTTGTTTACCGTTTCCCGGTCTACGATACGCCGGAACCGGAATGGTTCTAATGCCGGATAAATACTGACCCGTCAGGGATCGACTATCCTTTTTAATTTCCTCGGGTGTTCCGGTAAACACTATCTCACCGCCGGTTACGCCAGCGCCCGGGCCGAGATCGACGATATAATCGGCGGCCTCGATAGTCTCCCGGTCATGTTCGACTACCAGCACGGTGTTGCCGATGTCGCGCAGGTGCAATAAAGTATCAATCAGGCGCCGATTGTCTCTCTGATGCAGGCCGATGCTTGGTTCATCGAGGATATAAAGCACACCCATCAATTGTGAGCCGATCTGAGTCGCCAGCCGGATGCGTTGGGCTTCTCCGCCCGATAGAGTATATGCGGTACGCTCCAGGTTCAGATATTCGACACCGACATTGATCAAAAAACTGATTCGGGCGCGGATTTCTTTCAGGATTTGTTGGGAAATCTGCTGGTCGGTTGGATTGAGTTCCAGCTGATCGAAAAACTCTTTGAAGCGGGCAATGGACATAGCGCTCAATTCATTGATCGAGAATCCCCCGACCTTGACAGCCAGGCTCTCCGGTTTTAAACGTGCGCCATTGCATTTCGGACAGGCACCGGTACTCATAAATTGCTGAATCCAGGCCCGGATTCCGGCTGAAGTTGTCTGTTTATAGCGGCGCCGCAGATTCGGAATCACGCCTTCAAAAGGCATCCGGTACTCGCCGTTGATCCGATCCGATTTAAGGTTGATAGAAAGGGCGTTCCCTTCTGAGCCGTATAGCAGAGCATCTTTGGCATCCTGTGATAATTTTCCAAAAGGTGTTACAAAGTCAAAATTATATCTGCGTGCCAATCCCTTTAATATTGCGGAATACCAGCCGCCCCGTGGTTGTTCACCGAGCGGTCTGATAGCTCCCTGACTGAGACTCTTCGAACCATCCGGCACAACCAGATCCGGATCGATTTCCATTTTTGTGCCGAGTCCGTCGCAGGCCGGGCATGCTCCAAACGGACTGTTAAACGAAAACATGCGCGGTTCCAGCTCTTCATAACTGATGCCGCAATCCGTACAGGCCAGGCGTTCGCTGAAAATCTGTTCTTTTTCACCATCGACCAGCACGATCAATAAACCCGAACCGATTTTCAAGGCCAGCTCGACCGATTCCGTCAGGCGTTCCTTGATCGTCGGATTGATGATCAGCCGATCAATGACCACTTCGATATTATGCTTTTTATTTTTATCCAATGTCAACGATCGTTCGATCTCTGAAATTTTCCCATCGACCCGCACTCTCACAAAACCCTCGCGACGCACCTCGCGAAAAACCTCCTTGTATTCACCTTTTCGGCCGCGGATCAGCGGCGCAAGGATCATGATGCGGGTATCTTCGGGCATACCAATAATACTGTCGACGATCTGCTGGGTCGTCTGCCTTTCGATGCGCTTGCCACATTGATAACAATACGGGACGCCGATCCGGGCGTACAGCAGGCGCAGGTAATCGTAAATCTCGGTCACGGTGCCGACGGTCGAACGAGGATTGCGCGAGGCCGACTTCTGCTCAATCGAGATCGCCGGGGAAAGTCCTTCAATAAAATCAATGTCCGGTTTCTCCATCAATCCCAGGAATTGACGGGCATACGCCGAAAGTGATTCCACATAGCGGCGTTGACCTTCGGCATAAATCGTATCGAAAGCCAATGACGATTTGCCGGAACCCGACAGGCCGGTGATGACGACCAGCTTGTCGCGCGGAATTTTCACGTCGATGTTTTTCAGATTGTGCTCACGGGCACCCTTGATAGTTATATATTCAATACTCATACAGTTTTCCATTTGAAATATCCGGTAAAATTATCACCGGATCGCCAGAATGAAAAAGCATTTCTCATGGTTTTCCGGTTAAATTTTACTGTGGTCTTAAGAGTTCTTGGTTCTTGTTCAGATAATTATGATAAAACCGGATTATCTTTGTCTTTTACAAATGACTTTTTGATTATCCGTCTTTTCACACTGACGCATAAAATCGTAATACTCTTTATACTGTGCCAGTGGAATTACTTTTTGATTTATCCGGAATTCTCGGTCGAACAATAACCGGTCCTTATTCAATTGGACTGACAGCGAATATCTTCCAAATTCATTTTCAATTTCGACCGGAGGAGGAATCGCTTCAATATTGTACCCCTCCGGGAGGAGATAACTAATTCGACTGGTATAAATATGCGGATTGGAGTAATAAACCGATGTTGTACGTCGCTCAGGCTTTTCACCCCGAAAGTTGACCCTGAAATAAAATCCGGGATTCAGGAATAGACGATTGTGCGACAGGCTGGCATAATTGGTCGCGGAACAATCAAAACTTATTGCGGTGGTGTCAGTAATTTCTTCAAAATTTGGTAGAGTATAAGAAGTCAGAGCAATATCTGGCGAAAACTCACCGAGCCATTTGATCATGATTTCCTTTTTTCCCTGATCATCTTCTGATGACATGATATCTCTGAAATAAACATCCTCATCACCGGTAAAGGTAATTTTACCAACAAGCCGGGCGTTTCCGTTCGCGCCGATCGCAATGTCAGCCGCAAACACGCTCTGATTAGTTTCAGGTTTACTAATCGGAATCGTCGTAAAACTTGCCTTATCATCAAAAACAACCAAAGCGCTGGCGCCTTCATCGTGATCTGGAATATTTTACG
>Ga0209749_1000475_pt1 | contig 54491 bp, 45 predicted proteins | sample EPASupsiteSAE347_FD_187267 | JGI IMG/M metagenome (GOLD analysis project Ga0209749, IMG submission 187267) | Bioremediated contaminated groundwater from EPA Superfund site, New Mexico - Sample SAE3-47 (SPAdes) (version 2) | ecosystem: Environmental > Aquatic > Deep subsurface > Groundwater >... | reverse complement strand
AAGCCCCACCCTCTCTAAGAGAGCCGTCGCTTGCTCTTCCGCCTCCTGTTTGGACAGCTTGCGTATCTTGAGCGGCGCCAGGGTAATATTTTTCAGGACCGTCAGGTGGGGATAGAGGTTGAACTGCTGGAAGACAAATCCGATTTCCGCACGCAAAAGATTGATGTCCGTCCGCCCATCGGCAAGGTCATTTCCATCTACGACGATCCGGCCTTTTTGAATCGGCTCCAGTTTGTTCACCACCCGGATCAGGGTCGATTTGCCGGAGCCGGAAGGACCGCAAACCACGAGAACCTCTCCCTGCTTCACATGCAGATTGATGTCATTCAGGACATGAAGGTCTTTGAACCATTTATGAACGCCTTGGAACCTGATCATGAAAACCCCGGAATTGCTCATTATCACGAATCTTTTTGCGTTAACACCCCTTAAAAGATTTACTTGTTAAAGTCAATTTTTTTCGCCTTGAAATTCCGCCTTCGATGTAGTACCGATAGCATCCATAGCTATTGGCAATGGCATCACCGTATCATAAAATATCTTTTTCCGCTGGCGTTCATTAATGACGGCGTCGCTGAGAAAATCTCGAGGTTCCCATGAATAAAACACCCCTTTATAGCCGCCATGTCTCCCTGGGCGCCCGGATCATAGATTTCGGCGGCTGGGCCATGCCGGTCCAGTACACCAATGTCATTGAAGAACATCTCGCCACGCGCAGCGCCGCCGGTCTTTTCGATATCTGCCATATGGGAGAAATCGACGTCCGGGGAAAAGGGGCGTTTGATTTTCTCCAGCATGTTTTATCGCGCAATCTTGACGGTCAAAAGATCGGGCAGATGAAACTCAGCGTCCTGGCCACCGCGGAAGGGGGAATCATGGACGATCTGACCGTTTATCTCCTGGCGGAGAATCACTATCGCCTCGTCACCAACGCCTCCACGAAAGACAAGGATTATGCCTGGCTCCTGAAGGTAAAGGATAAAAAAGGCTTTCCTCGGGTCGAAATAACGGATGAAACGGACAACATCGGCAAACTGGACCTCCAGGGCCCCCGGTCGGTGGATATCCTCCAACAGGTCATCCCCGACAATCTTCATCGCTTGAAGTACTATCATTCCATCGAGACGAAGGTTCTCAATATTCCCGCCGTGGTCTCCAGAAGCGGCTATACGGGGGAAGACGGCTTTGAAATCTATGCCCCTCACGACCGGATCGGCGAAATATGGGACCGCCTCCTCCAGGCGGGAGTCGAATATGGCCTGAAACCCATCGGCCTGGGGGCACGGGACACCCTGCGTCTCGAATCGGGGATGATGCTCTACGGCAATGATATGGACGAAACGGTCACGCCTTATGAAGTCGTTTACGGATGGGTCGTTAATCCGGAAAAGGATTTTATCGGCCGGGACGCCCTGGACAAACAGCTCTCCGGGGGAGTGAAACGGAAACTTGTCGGCTTTACCATGTGGGAGCGGGGCATCGCCCGGCATGGCTACAAGGTCTTCAAGGACGGCAAGGAAGCCGGCATCGTAACCTCGGGAACCTATTCCCCCACCCTCGAAAAGGCCATCGGCCTGGCCTTCGTTCCCGTGGAGCTGTCAAAACCGGGAACCACCTTCGACATCCGGATCCGGAATCATTTTGCCGCCGCCCAGGTCGTATCCCTGCCTTTCTATAAAAAGGAACGGCAGTATGCCTTTTTTAATACTTTTATCTGAGACGAAAGGAAGAAGATTATGTCAAAAGTCAATCCGACGGACAGAAGATACTCCCGGGAGCATGAATGGGCCATCGACAACGGCGACGGGACCGTAACACTGGGCATTACCGACCATGCCCAGGAATTGCTGACCGATATTGTCTTTGTCGAGCTGCCGGAAATCGGCAAGCAGGTCAAACAAATGGAACCCGTGGCCGTTGTGGAGTCCGTCAAGTCCGTCTCCGATGTCTATTCTCCCGTAACGGGGGAAGTCATCGATGCCAATCAGAAGCTGGAGCAGAACCCCGAACTGATCAACCAGGATCCCTACGGGAAAGGATGGATCGCCAAGCTCAGGATGGAGCAGCCGGAAGAGCTGCAGACCCTGCTCGACGCTTCGGGATACGAAGCCTTCATCGCCGCGGAAGAACATCATTAATGGCTTCGCATTCAGTTAGTTCCCTCCCCTTCAAGGGGAGGGCTAGGGTGGGGATGGGTTATAAGTCTTTAACAACACATAAACCGGATTTCCCCGATAGAAAGCAACTTTTCCAATTGTTTAGGCATTGGCCAACAGGTAAAATTATTGCGGGCATGCTTTCGGGTCTGCGGAAAAACTGACCATCAAATTATTTAAGGGATAACACCATGGACTATGTACCCCATACCCCGGCAGACGAGGAGCGGTTGATGAAAACCGTCGGGATCGCCTCCATAGACGACCTCTTTACGGACATACCTTCCCGCTTTCTCCTCAAAAGGGCATTGGCCCTGCCCTCCGGCGTCTCGGAAATGGAACTCGCCGACCTCATGGCAGATCTCAGCGACAGGAACAAGCTCCCCGCAATGACGCTCACGGGCGCCGGAGCCTACCGGCACTGGATACCCGCCGTGGTCGGACACATCATCTCCCGCTCGGAGTTTTATACCGCCTACACCCCCTATCAGGCCGAGATCAGCCAGGGCATCCTGCAGGCCATCTATGAATACCAGACCATGATCGCCCGCCTGACGGGAATGCAGGTCGCCAACGCCTCCATGTACGACGGGGCCACGGCGATGGCGGAGGCGGCGGTGCTGGCCGCCAAGACCCTGAACCGCAAGAAGCTGGTCGTGGCGGACTCGGTCCATCCCGAGTACCGCCAGGTCGTCCGGACCTATGCCTGGGCCAACGGCTATGAGGTCGTCGCAATTCCCTTCGCGCCGACGGGGCAAGCGGATATGGACATCCTCCGCCAGGCCGTCGATAAAGACACCGCCGCGGTCCTGATCCAGAGTCCCAACTTTTTCGGCGTCCTGGAAAATATTGCCCCCGTGGCGGCGGCGACCCGCGCGCAGGGGGCCCTCCTCGTTTCCGGCTTTACGGAGGCAACCTCCCTGGGCATCCTGAAGCCCGCCGGGGAGCTGGGGGCCGATTTCGTCGTCGGGGAAGGCCAGGCCTTCGGCAACCCCCTGAATTACGGCGGGCCCTACCTGGGCATCTTTGCAAGCTCCGATAAATTCCTCAGAAAGATCCCGGGGCGTCTCGCCGGGGCCACGGTGGACAAGGAAGGAAACCGGGGCTTCGTTCTGACCCTCCAGACCCGGGAACAGCATATCCGGAGGGAACGGGCCACCTCCAACATCTGCACCAACGAGGCCCTCTGCGCGCTGGCCGCCGCCGTCTACCTGGTCAGCCTGGGGAAAAATCTCAAGACGATTGCCGAATTGAATGTCCGGAAGGCCCAATACCTGAGCTCCCGGCTCCTCGCCCTGCGGGGCTTCTCCCCGGCCTTTTCCGGCCCCGTCTACAATGAATTCGCCGTCCGCTGCCCCGACCCGGCCGCCATAAACGAAAAACTGAAGGACGCCGGCGTCATCGGCGGCTATGAACTCAGTCGCGATTACCCGGAATTTCAGGATTGCCTCCTCTTCTGCGCCACGGAGATGCTCTCAAAAGCCGACATAGACAAAGCGGTCGCGATTATAAGCGGATAAGAAATGGCAGGACAGATATTCATATATGGAGGATCACGCCATGCCCTTCGTCAATCTTGAAAATATCGCCGGCAGGGAAATTGTTCCCGGGTTTACCGCCCGGTTCGTCCATTCCGAGCACATGACCTTTTCCTACTGGCAGGTGAAAGCGGGGGCGGTTTTGCCGGAACACGGCCACCCCCATGAACAGGTCGCCAATCTCATCACCGGCAGATTCGAGATGACCGTCGCGGGGGAAACGAGCGTACTTGCCCCGGGAATGGTCGCCGTTATCCCCCCGGAGGCCAAGCACAGCGGCCGGGCCTTGACGGATTGTTTTATTATTGATGTTTTCTATCCCATCCGTGAGGACTACCGCTGACGGCGACTCAATGGAGGTCTAAACGAAAGATCGACCCATCCCCACCCTTACCCTCCCCTTGAAGGGGAGGGAACTAAAAGAGCAAGGAGACCAACCGATGGAACTGATATTCGAAAAGAGCAGGCCCGGCCGGAGGGCGGGCAGCATTCCCGGCAGCGACGTCCCCGCCGTCCCCATTGAAGAGGTCATCCCCCGGGAGTTCCTCCGCGGAGAGCCGGACCTTCCCGAAGTGGCGGAGGTAGACCTGATCCGCCATTATACGGCCCTGTCCCGGCGGAACTTCGGCGTCGATGTGGGCTTCTATCCCCTCGGTTCCTGTACGATGAAATACAATCCCAAGATAAACGAGGACATAGCGAAGCTACCCGGTTTTACCGGTCTTCACCCCTATGCCCCGGCAGCGTTCTCCCAGGGGAATCTGCAATTGATGTATGAACTGCGCGGGTATTTGAGCGAGATATTCGGCATGGCCGATTTTACCCTCCAACCGGCAGCCGGCGCCCACGGGGAACTGACCGGCATCATGACCTTCAAGAAATATTTTGAAAAGAAGGGGGAAGAGCGGACCCGCCTCCTCATCCCCGACACCGCCCACGGCACCAATCCCGCCTCCGGGGCCCTGTGCGGCTACCGGACCGTCACCGTTCGCTCCAACCGGGAAGGCGGGGTGGATATCGAGCATCTCGAATCCCTGATGGCCGAGGACGTGGCGGGGCTCATGCTGACCAATCCCAACACTCTGGGGCTTTTTGAGCGGCGCATCGAAAAAGTGGCGGAAATCATCCACGGCAAGGGCGGTCTCCTCTACGGCGACGGGGCCAACGCCAACGCCTTCATGGGAAAAACCCGGCCCGGCGACCTCGGGTTCGACGTCATCCAGTTGAATCTTCACAAGACCTTCTCCACCCCCCACGGATGCGGCGGCCCCGGCAGCGGCCCCGTGGGCGTCGGGAGAAACCTCACGGATTACCTGCCCGTTCCCCGGGTCATCAAGACGGATAACGGTTTTGAATGGTCCTACGACCACCCCGACGCCATCGGGCGGGTCCGGACCTTTTTCGGCAACTTCAACGTCATGGTCAAGGCCTATGCCTACATCCGCGCCCTGGGTCCGGAAGGACTGAGAAGGGCAAGTGAAATCGCCGTGTTAAACGCCAACTACATCAAAGCCCGCTTGACGCCCTATTTCGACCTCCCCTATGACCGCCCCTGCATGCACGAGTGCGTTTTTACGGGAACCCGCCAGGTCCGGGAGAGCGGCGTCCATACCTCCGATATGGCCAAGCGGCTCCTCGACTACGGCTACCATCCCCCGACCATCTATTTTCCCATGATCGCCCCCGAGACGATCATGATCGAGCCCAATGAAACGGAAAGCGTCGAAACCCTCGATGCCTTCTGCGAAACCATGATCCGGATCGCCGGGGAAGCGCAGGACAACCCCGACCTGGTCAAGGCGGCCCCCCTGACCACCCCGGTAAAACGTCTCGACGACGTCAGGGCGGCCCGGGAGCCGGATGTCTGCTGGAAAGGCTGAACTTATGATGAAGAATTCCATCTTTTTGTCGAAGGAAGAACTGCTGGAAAGGCTCTGGCAGGCGGACCCGCAGATCAAGAAGATCCTCAGGGATTCCAAGCATGTCGAAGAGGCGCGCCATCTGCTCTTCGATTATTTCAACCATCTGAACCGCTCCATGTTCAACATGAAGCCCGACACCTATTATTCGGACATGAACATCCTCGAGAAGCGCAACGCCCGGGAATGTATCCGGGTCTTTTCCAATACCATGCGCACGGAGAATGAGCACCTGACCCAGGCATCGCCCCTGCAGCTCCTTTACGACCTGGCCCATGATCCCGACCAGGCCCTGGAAAGAACCGGCGAGGCGTTTCTCTGCGAATATCTCGCTTTTTTCCGGGGCATTACGGGAAAGTCGGGGAAGCACTCCAAGAGCCAGGACCTCTTCAAGATGAAAGACGGCCGGGAAGCGGCCCTCATCCGGTCCTCCCAGCTCGACGAATACGCCGCCATGATCCGCCGCTATTTCCGCCGCTACCGGACCGGTTCCGATCGCAGCGTCGTTAAACGCCGGAAGGGTTTAAAAAAAGACATCCTCGCCCATTTCCAGGCCACCGAGGAAGACTGGCAGGATTACCTCTGGCACCTGAAGCACATCGTCAAAAACCTGGAGACCCTGTCCGCCATTGTCAGCCTTAATAAAGATGAAGTCGCCGGCCTCAAGGCGGCAAAGGAATACGGCATCCCCGTCGAGATCACCCCCTATTACCTGTCCCTCTTCAATAAGGACGGCAGGACGGACTACGACCGCCAGATCCGGGCGCAGGTGATTCCCAGCGTCACCTACTGCCGGTCCGTCGCGGAAAGCCGGGCCAAGGGTTTCGACCTCGATTTTATGGGCGAGAAATCCACGAGCCCTATCGACGGCATTACCCGTCGCTATCCGGAAATCGTCATCCTCAAACCCTTCAACGCCTGTCCGCAGATCTGCGTCTATTGCCAGCGGAACTGGGAGATCAAGAGCATCGACGACGAAGTGCAGATGAGCCGCGAGAAGATCCAGGAGGCCATTGCCTGGATCGGTGAACACGACAGCATCACCGAGGTCCTTGTCACCGGCGGCGACCCCCTGACCCTGAAAAACGATTATCTCGACACCCTCTTAGGGGAAATTGCCAAGATCAAGCACGTGGAGAGGATCCGTATCGGCACCCGGGTCCCCGTTACCCTGCCCTTTCGGATCAATGACGGTTTTTTGCAGGTGCTCGAAAAGTATCACGAATGGGGGAAGCGGGAAATCGCCATTGTCACCCACTTCGAACATCCCACGGAGATGACGGCGGACGCCCTGGATGCCATCAAAAAAATCAAGAAATTGGGGATCAACGTCTATAACCAGCAGGTCTTTACCTATTACAACAGCCGTAAATTCGAGACCTGCCTCCTCCGCAAGGTCTTAAAGGTTTCCGGCGTCGATCCCTATTACACTTTCAGCACCAAGGGCAAGGACGAAACCATCGATTTCCGGGTCCCCATCGCCCGGATCGAACAGGAGCGGACGGAAGAGGCGCGGCTGCTGCCGGGCCTGGTCCGGACGGATGAGCCGGTGTTCAATCTTCCCCGCCTGGGGAAATCCCAGTTGAAGGCGTGGCAGGATCATGAAGTGATCATGATCCACCCGGACGGGCGGCGGGTTTACCGTTTTTATTCCTGGGAAGTCCGCCTGGTGACCGCCCTGGATTACCTCTACACGGACATCCCCATTTACGATTACCTCAAGCGCCTCGATGAAGACGGGGAGAACATCGCCGATTATAGTACGATCTGGTATTACTTTTGAGAGAGGAAGAGTGATATGGAAAAACTTTATCTATCCGACACGGACAAAAAGATCGGCGGCGTTTGCGGGGGACTGGGAGAATTCTTTAACAAGGACGCCACTTTGTTCCGTGTTCTCTTCATTTTGTTGATCCTTTTTTCCTTCGGGTTTGCCGTAATCGCCTATCTGGCCATGTGGCTGGTGATCCCCAAGCGGCCGCAGCCTTGATCCGGGAGCCTGATGCCATCAATTCCCGAAGATAAACCCATCCCCACCCCAACCCTCCCCTTGAAGGGGAGGGAGGTAAAGGGAAAGGAGCCCCATATCGCCCGGTCATCACGGAACTGCTCCTTGCAGGAGAGGGGGACAGATGAACGCGGCAGGGGGATCAATCTACCGAGAAAGCCCGCATGGCTGAAGGTGAGGCTGCCCAATACGCCCGATTTCAATCGCGTCCGGGGCATCCTGTCCCGGCACGGACTCCATTCCATCTGCCAGGAGGCCCGCTGCCCGAACATGAGCGAGTGCTTCCAGGACGGCACGGCAACCTTCCTCATCCTCGGCAGCATCTGCACGCGGAATTGCCGGTACTGTAATGTCGCCCACGGCGTCCCCGCTCCCGTCGACGATGAGGAAGCCGGGCGCCTCGTCTCTGCCGTGAAGTCCCTGTCCCTGAAATATGTGGTCATCACCTCCGTAACCCGGGACGATCTCCCCGACGGCGGGGCCGGAGCGTTCGCCCGCGCCATCGGCGCCCTGCGGGAGTCCCTGCCGGAGATCAGGATCGAGGTCCTCATTCCCGATTTTCAGGGGAGCATCGCGGCGCTGGCGGAAGTCATTGCCGCCGGGCCCGACGTCATCAATCACAACATCGAGGTGGTACCATCCCTCTATCCCCGGTTGCGCCCCCAGGGAAGCTTTGAGACATCTCTGGAGATACTGGGCAGGGTCGGCGGGGTGCCGGCCATAATCTCAAAATCGGGATTCATGATCGGCTTCGGAGAAAGAGGAGAGGATATAAACGGCCTCCTGGAAGACCTGGCGGGAGCCGGATGTCGGAACGTCACCATCGGCCAGTACCTTCAGCCCACTCCCGACCACTGGCCGGTCCGGAAATACTACCACCCCGACGAATTTGCCGCCCTCAGGCAGACGGCCCTGGGGATGGGATTCCGCCACGTCGAGGCCGGCCCCCTGGTGCGGAGTTCCTACCACGCCGCATTATCAGGATCGGGGGGAGCTTGAAGCGCCGCAGACAACTTGATTTAGTAAAATACCAAAAATGACACCCTTGTAAAAAGTCACCACCGATGTCACCCCGGCGAAAGCCGGGGGCCAGAACTTCCTGAAAATAATGGATTCCGGATCAAGTCCGGAATGACAAAAACGGCAATTTCCGACTTTTTGCGAGTTCATTAAAAATACCAAAAGAGGTAAACGGATGTCAGAAAAAATATTCGACCTGATTGTCATCGGCGGCGGTCCCGGCGGCCACGCGGCGGCGGAAGAGGCGGCCCGTTACGGAGCCCGGGTAGGTATCGTGGAGAAGGCGCAATGGGGAGGAACATGCTCCCATCGGGGCTGCGTCCCCACCAAGGCCCTGCTCGTCTGCAGCGGACATTTCGCCGCCCTGAAAAAGCTCAACCGCCTGGGTATTACCGCCGGTGAAACAGGTTATGATTTCAACGCTATCCGGCGTCACCGGGACCAGATGGTCCGGATTTCCGCCCTGGGGGTGGAAAAGTCTCTCAAAGACGCCGGCGTGGAGATGATGGCGGGGGAAGGAAAGATAGTCTCCCCCGGCGAGGTGGCCTGGACGGACCCCTCCGGAAAAAGCGAGGTTCTTGCGGCCCGCCATATCGTCATCGCCTGGGGTTCCGAACCGGCCCTCCCCCCGATCCCGATGACGCCGCACCTTTCCTCACCTTCCCAAGCAGCGGCCCCGCCCATCCAAGCCGCCGCCGTCGCCGCTCCTCTCCCGGCGCGGATCTTGACCTCCGACACCTTCCTCCGGCTCGCCACCCTGCCCAAGAGCGTGGCGATCATCGGCGGCGGTGTCATCGGCGTCGAATTTGCGACGTTTTTAGCCGAATTGGGGATACCTGTACAGATAGTGGAAGTCTTCCCGGCACTTCTTCCCTACGAGGAAGAAGAGGCGGCGACCCTGCTCTTGAAAGAGCTGAACCGCATGGGCGTGCAGGTCCTGACGGCGACCAAGGTTGAGGCCGTCCATGAAGGCCCGGAGGGGGTCTCCATAATCGCCGCCAAAGACGGGCAGGAAATGGAATTGACGGCGGAATACGCCCTTATTTGCACGGGACGGCGGCCGCGCCTGGACGAGGAATCGCTGACAAACTTGGGCATCCGCCATGACCGCCGGGGCGTCGCCGTGGATGAGAGGCAGGAGACCAGTGTCGCCGGGATCTATGCCGTCGGCGATGCGACGGGGGGAATCATGTTGGCCCACCGGGCCATGCAGCAGGGACGGGCCCTGGCCGGCCGTCTTTTCGGCGACGGTTCCGTGGTGTATCGGGGAGACATCGTCCCCTCCGTCACCTATTCCCACCCCCCGATCGCCCGGGTCGGCCTGACGGAGTTACAGGCGAGAGAAAAGGGCTGGTCCGTGGAAATAGTGCGCACCGATTACGGCGCCAACATCATGGCCCGCACGGAACTGGCTCCCCAGGGTTTTGCCAAATTCATCTTCCATGAAGATAAACTCGTCGGCGCAACCATCGCCGGCGCCGGCGCCCCCGACCTCATCGCCTCCCTGAGCCTCGCCCTCACCGCCGGGGCCGACTTGAAAACCCTGCAATCATGGATCATCCCCCACCCCACCCTAAGCGAATGCCTGGGGGTCAGACTTATTTATTGATAAGGCTTGACATTAGCGTTGAGCAGGTTCATATTAAGACCACGGTGGAGCTGCAATGCACCGCTTGAATTATGTCTCTGGGATATGAAGGAAAGACGAATCATTTCACTGGGAGGTAAGAAGAAAAGCATCGCGAGATATCGGTCGTGGTAATGAACTGCCGAAAGGGCGGTTATCTTAAAAAGCTGACTACAGCTTACAAGTAAGCAGGCATTGCGGCTCTCATTGTTCGTATTTAAAAACTCAAACCGTTACTCATTCAGCCGGGTTCTTTGAAAGATCTACCGCCGACAACTAACAGGCGAGATACTGCGATGCGCGTAATGAGTCTATTCTACTGGATGTTAACGAAAAAGAAAGCACAGAGTCTTCGTGGTGATGATCACCCTTAAAAGACCAAGTATTCGAGTGAAGGACTCCAGTTAAAAGACAAGACGGCATAGGCGGATCTCGTTCGCCCCTCGTAGATTTTTACTTTTACGAGGGGCTTTTGTTTGTAATTCCGGTTCTAAAGCCAAGATGATATCAAGGCGGCGAGGAAGAGGCGACGCAGGCGTATAGTTCATACGTCGAGGAGCCGATGACGATGCCAACGAAGATAGCGCTTTGATTTAGAACCGGAACAATCAGTTTGTTTCCGGATACGCCTTCTTAACCTCTTCCCGGTTGACGGCGCCCGTTGCCGTTTTCGGCAGGCGCTCGACAAAAAGGACATACTTGGGCTTCTTGAAACGGGCAATCTTTGAGGCCACAAAATCGATCAATTCCCCGGCGCTCACGGCGCTTCCCTTTCTGAGCACGCAGACGGCCTTGACGGCTTCCCCCCACTCCGGATCGGGAACGCCGATGACGCATACTTCGTCAACGGCGCCGTGGCCGAGAATGACCTTTTCCACCTCCGCCGGATAGACGTTCTCGCCGCCGGGCTTGATAAGTTCCTTCTCCGGCTTTCTACCGGCGTACCAGAGATAACCTTCCTCGTCGCAGCGGCCCAGGTCGCCCGTATGATGCCAGCCGTTGCGAAAGGTGTAGGCCGTCTCTTCCGGCCGGTTCCAGTAACCCTGGAACACGGCGGGCGACCGGACGCAGATTTCTCCGGTTGTCCCGGGGGCCGCTTCCCGATCGAGGTCATCAAACAGGGCGACCCGCGTCAGGATCGCCGGCGGCCCGATGCTGCCGGGTTTCTCCTTATAATTGCAGCCCGAAACCGGCATGGCCTCGGTCTGGCCGTAAAGGCTGTAAAAAGCGGCCTGCGGGTTTATCCTGAAGAAGCGCTCCAGGGTCTCCGGGCTGTCCATGCCGCAGACAATCCTCAGACTCGGCGCTGCGAAGGAATCTTTTTCCTGGACGTCCAGAATCGAGGCGAGGATCGGGGGAAAGGCCGTAAAAAATGTTCCTTCTTCCCGGGCAATGAGATCCAGAACGAGGAGGGGATCGAAACGGCTGACCAGCACGTTTTTCCCCCCTTGATGCATCGTCGCCATGGTCATGGCCAGGCCGCCGATATGAAACAGGGGGAGGATGCAGAGGTGGCAATCCCGATTGCCGAGTTTCAGCAGCTCCGCAACCTGAAGGCCGACGGCGATCATGTTTCCCTGACTGAGGAGACAACCCTTGGGCTTCCCGCCGACGGCGGCCGTATGGATGATCATGTAGGCAGGATCGCCGGAAACGGCGGCCACATCCTCATATCCCTCTTCCCGGCAGAGGGTCCGGAAAGGGATGCCGTCACCCTCCGCTGCGTCCGCCTGGAAGGAATAGTGCTTCTGAACCGAACCCACCTTTGACGCCGCCCTGCTCGCCAGATCGCGATATTCGCTGCCGCTCACGATAAACTTCGGGGTAGTGTCCTTCAGGATGTATTCGATTTCTTCCTCCCCGAGGCGCCAGTTCACCGGTACCACAATGGCGCCTATTTTCGCCGCCGCCCCGCAGAGGATCAGGAAGTCGTCGCAGTTCCCCGCCAGGACGGCGATTCGGTCGCCCGCTTCCACTCCTTCCCCGCTGAGCCCGGCGGTGTATTGATCACACAGTTTTTTATAGGTTTTAAAGTCAGTCCGCCTGTCATCATAAACAATCGCCGCTTTATCGGGATATATACCGGCATTACGGGCAATCAGATCGTAAATCGTAAAATCACAGCAGTCCATCGGGGTGAGGACATGCGGATACGGGGGCGTTATGATATGGGCGGCTCTTGACATAGTGTGGTTTCGTTCCCTGCTCCCAGGAAAACTTTCTCCTTTTCTTATTATTTGCTCAAGAACTTGCTCGTTCTTTTAGCGGCGTTATCTTTAATATTGAAGTAATAAAACGAATAATCAAAACTATGGAATACTCCTTTGCCGGATAATGCATTTCCCGGAGCCAATTTTTCTACATCCGCCGTACTGCAAATGACGACCCCCCGGGCTTTATCGACCTTGGCATCGGCATAGTTTTTTACGGGTACAATTTTCCCTTCCTCATTCAAAACGACCGATCCATCTCTATTTATCATAATAGATCCCAGGTTTTCCGCTGCCGTGGCCAGTTTTTCCGTCCTGGTCCAAGTAATTGGGTTTATGGCAATAGCCCCCGGCAATAAAACGGGATTCTTTCCTTCCACTTTAGGGGCCTCCGTATTATATGAAATGATAACTCCCGTATCATCAGGGCCTTCGGCAAATTTTAAGTGTGGATTATTAGCAAGGTATTCCGTGGTAACTGAAAATCCGATCACATAGGCGGCAATCATTCTGTCATACACCTGGGGATTTTCCTGCATATATTCCGACAACAATAACGTCAAAACAACCAATGTGATTAAGTAAATCATGGATTCCCATCCAAAACCACTACAGGAATGACAAAGCTCAATCGTCATCAATCCCCGCTAACCTCCCAGTGGCCGCCTTTATCCGGTCCTATACGCTTGAGAACTCCCATTTCTCTGAGCTTTGCAATCTGGTTCTCTACGGCACGTGGCGTTAGTCCCAATATTTTCGCCACCTGTCTGGCACTAATGGTCTTATCAGCACTGATCACCCCAAGGATTTTCTCCGAAGTTTTCTCCGAAGTTTTCTCCGAAGCTACGCCGATTTTTTCGGAGATGCCTTTTTCCAGGTCCTTCCTCCAGAACCTCGCCACAAAGAGCACCGTGCCCAGTTCCTCAAACTCCGTCGCCGGCTCCCGCTCCAGGATCAGCTTGATACCGCGGCCCCATTTCTCGATTCGGTGGCTGCGTTGGAAAAGTTCCGCCAAAAGTTCATTCCGCCTGACGGATACCATCTTATTCCGGATGTCCGCAACGGTCAGTCCGCCATAGAGCAGCCCGGGACTCCGGATTTCCAGTCGATCCTTGAAGACGGCGATGTTGACCGAATCGTACTCGCGATAATCCCGATGACAGAAGGCATTGATGATTGCTTCCCGGAAGGCTTCCGGATCGATCTCGGGAACATCCACGCGCAACAGGCCGTTTAACCGCATGCCGATGTTGATATGCTCCAGGATATACTCTTCCGCTTTTTGGATCAGGGTGAACACGCCGCCGGTAAAGTCTTTCATGTCCAAGGTGACCGTCGTATCGGCGGTGCCGAACGTGGCACAACGCAACCGGGCATTGGGAAGGAACTTCTCCGGCTTCCGGGCAAAGCAGAGGACGGCCGCATTCAGCAGCTTGCCGTCCCTGATCAGGCCCAGTTTTTCGAGGGAGTTGGGAAGGGTATCGTATTTGAGGCCGCACGTCTTCAGGAAACTTTTCAGTTTGCCGCTGCTGATATCTTCAAGGGCCGCCCGATCACAGGTCTCCGCATCCCAACGAAGATGATCGCGGTTCTTTTGCAGGATCAAGCCTTCCAGACCCTTGGCGCTCAACTGCCGATCTTCGTCGCCAACCCGGACATAGGCCCTGCCGTAAGCAAAGTAGGGAACATCTTTCCCCTCCACGAGTACCCGGATGCATGGCTTCTCGCCAACCATTGCCTGCTCGACCGTCGGGTAGACTTTGGGGTCTATATGGTCGCCTATCGCCCGCGAGACTTCCCGCAGGCTGGCGTCCGAGATGCTCTGGCCGATGGCCGTACCGTCATTCTTAATCCCGAACCATAGCTCTCCCCGCTGATGTTTGTTCAACATCGCCGCCAGGGAGATAACCCCTGCTTTTAACTCACTGGTCGATTTCTTCAGCTCGACATTTTCAGATTCGGTCAGCCGCATTTCTTACCTTAATAAAGATTCCCCGAAGGTACGCTAATCGCCTTGATATGTCTATTATTTCTTTGCGGTAAAAGCATCGTTTCATGGGGCGGTCCTTTCGGGAAGCACCGCCCGGACGACGGCGGCGAACTGTTTCGCCGTCGGCAGTTTGCCCTTCAGATTTGCCGGCAGTTTCGACTGGAGTTGATATGCGGCCACGCCGATGGGGTTCGCTTTCGTGCGCAGGGCGTATTCGACTTCCACGTCGTCCTTTTCCGCGCAGAGGATGATGCCGATAGACGGCTGGTCGCCGTCACCGCGTTCTTTATCGTTGAGCAGGTTCAAATAGAAATCCATCTTGCCTGCGTGTTCCGGCTCGAAAGAACCGATTTTCAGTTCGAAGGCCACCAGCGCCTTGAGGAAGCGGTGGTAGAAGAGGCGGATGCCGAGGAATTCCAGGTTGTATGAACTCTTCATCATTTCTTCGGCCTGCTCGGCCAGATACTCCGGCAGGGCGAGAGGGAAATTGTGGGTTTTCTTCTCGGTGACGGCGCGTTCGTAAGCCCCGACCTTGATCTGGTTGAGCAGGACGTTGCGAGACCAGCCGAATTGGGCCGTGGCACGGAGATAGTAAAGGCGGGCGGCAGAATCACTCAATTTGTTAAGAATGAGCAGGTTTTGCCCCCAAGGAATTTCTGCGACAAGCTGTGGCAGAAATTCAATGACCTTGGACTCAGCTAATTTGGCCGCAGCTTGTCGCCGTTTTTTGTCTCCACCAAATTCTGCGACAGCCTGTCGCAGAATTTTACCTCCTTCACCATGATCGATTTCTCGCGCAGCTTGCGCGAGAAATTCAGGAGCCGTGTAGGTTACATAGAGCCGGCGCATGTCCCACACATTGCGCGGTGAAAAGCCCGTTATCTGTGGAAAAGCCCTCCGCAAGTCCGCCGAGACCATTTCGACGACCGCGTCGCCCCAGCCGAGCACCTGTTGCTTCTCCACGATACCGCGCCCGATGTCCCAGTAAAGCAGGATCAGGTCGCGGTTCACGGCCCTGGCCGCCGAGAGGCGGGCGGAAACCACCCGCGTCTTCAGGTCCTCAATGAACCGCCGGTATTCCGGTGATGATATCACGCTCGGGTTATTTGAGTTTTTCATTGCACCATTCCCTCCAACATCTTCTCCGCCTTCGAGCTTCGGTTTGTTGATTAAGCGGACTACCGGCGGCCCCTATCCCTTTGTAAATATTCTGAAATGACACTACTCTTTTGATAATTTTTTCACAACCATTTTCATATCTTTCCGCATATCATATCAATATGCGGGTTATTAACGAATGGATACAACAACATATCCTTGTTGAGTAGACAATTTTCAGCGAATATACAAAAAGTTCGCCGCGCGAACTTTTAATTTAACTGATTGATATATTTATTAAATTTTTTATTAGCCTGTGGATGTCTACTCCGCAATCGCAGCCATGGCGTTCTCGACAACTGCTTTCATACTTTGCAGGGAAACGGCGAAATTTTTTCTCTCCTCCTTTGTCAAGGTCTTAATATCCAGTTCAGCGATTTTTCTTGCCGTTGCGCTCATGTCACCGAATATGCCTTTGACCTTTTCAGTTTTCCCGTCCGCACCGGAGCCTTTCGCGGCACTGAGACCATCCTTATACTTCTTGTAAGCCTTCAGCATATCTTCCTCCAGCCTTTTTTTGGCAAAAGTCAGGAGGGTCTTCTTGGGGATGGACGGGTTTTGTCGGCATTCATCGCGAATTTCCGCAGGAAGGCGGTTGAGGGAAAGGGTCTCGGAGATATAAGGCTTCGATTTGCTGAGGATCTCGCAAAGGTCGGACTGCTTGTATTCGTGCTCTTTCATCAATCTGTCCAGGGCTTCCGCTTCTTCGACGGGATTCAGATCCGAGCGCACCATATTTTCAATCAGCGAGATCTCCGTGTAATTCGGCGTATCCACGTATATGCCGGGAACGCTCGCGACGCCGGCGTTCCTGGCGGCGGCGCAACGCCTTTCGCCGGCGACGATCATCTTCGTTCCATCCTGTATCCGAAAGAAGATCGGCGTCATGACGCTGTTCCGGGCGATGGAGGCGGTGAGTTCCTCCAGGGCCGCCGGATCGAAATATTTGCGCGGCTGGTCGGGATCGGGTTGAAGGTCGGCCAAAGGGATGGAATAAAGCTGATTGCATACGTAGGATTCATTTTTTACCATAACATTCTCCTTATTCATTTATTTTGAAAACATACGGAGGTAAAGGCATTTTAGTAAAATAACGGCTGTATCCAGGAGGGTCACGGGAAATCTCCGTATACGTTCCTCTGGGCCGCAATATCAGGCAAGCTGATTGATAGTTGCGGATAAATGGTCAATAACCTCGCTGTCCGTCCAGTATTGCAGATGGCTTAATGGATTCCAGGATTTGAAGATGGACCCAATTACGCCACCCCCTGCGTTGACTGAAAAGTCCTCGACGAGATTTTCATAGGATGGGCTTAATGGTCTGAGGGGCCAACCAAGGACATCGTCCTCATCGAAGAAGTTATACCACTTGAAAGATGAAACGGGCGGATTTATTGCTTCAATTTTCTTGTGGCCGGACACGAAGATGGGAATATTGCAGCCGGTCGTATAGAGACGTTGCAGGCTTTGCATTCTTCGGAATTTGTCCTTCGGTGACCCGTCAGCAACACCGTCAGCCCTGGGTACACTCCATATCCCCGCCTTTGGGGATGCTTGCTGCGCATCCCAGATGTAACTCGAAATTACCTGGCCACCCAGAGAATGAGCAATAACGATTACCGGTATCTCTTGTTGCCCGGCCTCCTCAAATATCTCGTCCATGGACTGCAGAATCATTTGCTGAGTGAGGAAATATGGACTGCCTACGGCATCTTTCTTATATTCGAGGCTCCCCGCATCCGAAAATCCGAACAGGAGAAACTTCCGAAGCTTCATCCAGTCGATCTGGTCACGCATTCTATTGAATATGGCCTCTTGATTGCCTTGAAGAATATCTTGGTAGTATAGCGGCTTGAATACGACCTTCTCCCACGTGTCTTTACCAATCGGCTTCTTAATTGCGTCATAGATCTCCGTATAGTAGTCTCTGGCGGTATCACCCATTCCATGAATCGTGACTAATGCAATCGTCTTCGGCATAGCATCCTCCTGATTAAAATTATCTAACAATTAAGGAACTTCAGTGCACTTAAGTTCTTTTCGCCTATGATATAAATAGCAAATCTCCGACTGCTCCGTCGATTTTCACGCTAAACTTTTCTCCGGTTTTGGCGTTTCCTCCCGGAGCCGCTTTCCTTTAGATTTGTGTGGCGGTTTCATAGAAATTCACACCATAGTTTGGGAATACGCTATTTATGCTTCGAAGCGGATACTGTAAAAGCATTAATAATCCTGTCAATGATTGAAAATAAGAGTTCCACACTGTATCCAGCAACAAAGGCCAAGGCGAAGGGTGAGAGGCTTGTAACCATCGAGTGAGATGATGGTTCAATAAACCAGCCAATCGCTAAGCCGGAAAGACCGCCTAAAACGATACGGGAAAAATAGGCGGCACTTGCCTCCCGCTTATAGGTCAACTTGTTGATTTCGATGGTTATGGCTCTCAAAACATAGGCGCAGGCCCCGATCAGGCCATATAAAAGGGGAAGAATATACAGTTGCAGGACCTGAATAATGTATTGAGATTTTTTTACAACAATCAGTGGTTCCAAAATTTCACGATCTTTGTGCGCGGCTATTGTTCTATTGACCGATTCATCCTGCCGAAAAAGAATAACCTTCAGCCAGTTTTTCAGAGCCAGATAGCTTGCCATATATTTTTGAGCCAGATCTTGCATCTCAAGCTTTATAATGGTCGCCCGGTAAGTATCGTCGGCAGATTTCTTTTCCTTCATGCTTAGTTTCGTTAATTCCATCCGGTCTTCTTGTGTTTTCAGGGAAACTCTATTGACTTCGTCTACAATGATATTCCCATAGAACCAGGTAACTTGCACAATGATCAACACTACGAGAAATACGCACGTCAAGTCACGAAATTGGATCAGGGCATTGATCGCTCTTGATTTTTCTGGTTCGCAATAGAAATAGTGATACCAGCGGGGGTTTTCTTTGTATGGTCGGGTCGCTTCTTTGAGACTTTCAAGGTCGGTAGGTTGAAGAGCCTTTCCTAAACGATTGTATGCACTGTAAAAGCTATTCTTCTGCTCTCTCGTGACATCCTTGGAGCCACTGACTGCAATAATACCGTCAATTACATCTTTATCAATATTAATGCCCTTCTGAACGGCAAAGTTTAAATAAAGCATAGCATCACTAACAACTTGGCTATCTAGAAAATATGATGCCCTCTGTTCATAATTTTCCACGGAGATCTCCTTTCATAGCCATTTATGTTTGATACTAATTTCTTATTCGCAAATATAGGGTCATCACATGTTTTGACAAGGGAAATGACCTATTTCTTCAATCAACCTGACAATATCCCCTTCCGATTGCGCTTTCAGGACCCTTCCCACACTTCCTCCCATTCGATTCGGCACCATCCGTCATGTCCGGGAATCGGATCGCATCTAATGACTTTATTGTTGCCGATTGCTTCAATCTCTCGTTTTTTTTCATCACAGTCGCTGCAGGGAATTTCTAATGATGGCATATTGACCTCCTTTATATGGCCGTCGACTATTTTTTGGCTTTCGCCAGATCACAGACAAATTCACCATGGGCCCGTAACATCGGCGCACGAACCGGTGTGGCTCCATCAGTAATGCCAATGTCGTCAGCATAATGACTTCTAAGTTCTCGCATCTTTCGTTCTCTGACGTCTGCGTCGGCTTCCTTCATGGCTGCCTGATGGAGTGAGATGAGCTTATCGAATTTGTCTGAACTATAGAAGAGGTTGTGTGTCTTTGCATCTTCCCAAATCGAAGGCAGTTGTTTATCCTCAATCTTCGTAAAACAGCGAAGCGCAATGAGAGCTTCCTTTTGTTGATCATTTAGCACCGATTTGTAGACTTCGAAGGCGTCTTTGGCTCGATTTTTCATGAGGCTCCTCAGATCTGAATTCTTGCCCATCTGAGCCGCTGCTTCGCCGGTAGCAAAAAACTGATGGGTCACAAGTGAAGTATCACTCGGAGCGCCGACATTAGCCCCAGTGTCGATTGATGCCAAAACAGCGGGATAAATATCAACGACCCTACAATTCACATTCTTACCACTATTACATTGGCCGTCCGTACGCGTGCCGAGCGGGATCAATGAAAATTCTTTACGCTTGAAACCGAATATGAAGCTATCGGGGATATTATTGGTGAACCCCACCTTGAGACCAGTTGTGGTGCTGGTTCCAAAGAACATAAGCTTCTTTGAACCGGAAAGGTTGGTCGGAGCTTCGGCTGATTGCCCAGAATCCAGAACTAAATTGGTCGCAGCTGCTCCCGTCGCGTACACTTGCTTAACCTGGGGATTAAGAAGTTTCCCGTCGGTTTTAATGGAGGATACCACAGGTGCCACAGCACCATTTTCGTATCTAGGGCCAAAAAATCCTTCTATCCGGTCATAGGAAATGCTTGCCGTGGCTGGGTTCGCGTCCAGCTCGAACCCAATGGACGTCTTGGTGATAAAGAGCACCTCGTCTACGCTTGCGCAGCCGCTGAACCCTGACACCACGCAGAGAATGATTAGGATAGCTTTGACATATCGCATTTTTACCTCCTAGTTTCGTCGAATTCTAATTAGGTTTGACGCACTACCCTGGTACTGAAGATAGAAAGAAGCCCAAGGCTGGACACGAGCATAAAGAACAGTGTGTTGATACCCGATACTGATGCCTGCCTCTGGCGCGACAGTAGAGGCTTCGATGCCGAAGGTCTTCAAATCCTGAGCTGTAGATTCCATATCAGGCAAAGGAACGCGAAAGAAATACCATCCATCTTCCACTTTCGCGCTATCCAAGAAGACGTATCTGCGGATTGAATATCCGAATTGGGCGCCTGCATCATCCGCACGTGTACGAACATGGAGCCCTAATGCATGGAGCTCAATACTGTGGGCGCCCGCCAAGTATTGAACCTTCGCAGCAAGTGTACCGATGTTGCCGACAGCACATCCGATAAATATTATATGTAACAAGAGGAGAATCGATAACATGACAAAACGATGCATGAGCTCACCCCCTCAAAATACCCAATGGAACATCCCCGAAAAAAATGGGGAGCGTCTCTCAATTATTGTAGCGCCTCGACTGCTGGAACGATTTATACTGCTAATTAGTCATTAATTAAAAGAACATATGGTAAATTGGCGGCTGTCCGCGATTGCGGCATTCTTGACCATAGATCATGATCCCACCTCCTTATTCTTAACGCTACGTCAATTCCAACCGGCATTCATCAATCGTCCTTTGCCGGGTAAACCCCGGATGAATATCCGATTTGTCCGGTCGCACGCATGGCGGAGGACGATGAGGCCTTTCTCCGTTTCCGCGGGAATACATTCCTCCTTAGAGAGCAGATTCGAACGCCGTTTACTCTCAATGTTCCGGCTCTATAGTTCTCACCTCCCCCTAGCCCAGGGCGGCGTTCCAGACCTCAAAATTGTAAGCTCCGTTTTCCGTCGGTTTGAAGACGGCCACATAGGTGAGGACGTGCCAACCGATGAATTCGCGCTGCTGGTAATCGAAAAGTACTTTATTCCAGGTCTTTCTCCAGGTGCCCGTGTTGAAGTAAACCTTGTCCGCAATCGTCCCGTCCGCAAGGGGCACCTGATCCATGGGGATAATCACGTAATCGTGAGTATGGCCGTACAGGACGAAATTCACTTCCCCGGAGCGAACCTTTTGCTCGGCAAAGGCATCTTTATGGTAATCCCCTTCGAGTTGCGCCGGGAACAACTTCGCTTTGAGTTCCGTGACCTTTTCCAGGAGTTTCGTGGAGGTATGAGATGAAAGTCTGAGCGCTATCTGTAACCAATCGACGGTATCCGGCCAGAGGAATTTATCCTGCTTCATGATGAAAGGGACCTGGAAGAAGGCGTCTACGCAAGCCTCCCAGGCGTCTTCAATGGCCTTGCGGGCGGCGGCATTCGTTGTTTTATTCGCTACCATGAGGACCCAGGACGGTAAGTCGAGGAGGGGCCGGACATTGTCCAGTTCTTTCAGAAGCGACGTGATTTTGTCTTTTTCGGCCGGGGATACCTTGCCGGCGGTGACCAAAGCACTTAAGGCGGTATCGACCTCGTGGGGATATTTATTGAGCAACTCGATGACGATGGCATCGCCGATCGACGAGGCATCGCGATTCCCCATGTAATTGAACTTGTCGTAGATGTCTCCGTGCCGGGCAAGCACTTTGTAACTCGGCGCGAATAATTCCGTGGAAAAAGGAGAAGACGCCGTTCCCGGGGCCAACCCCAGCGCGGCTTGCACCATGTTGATGCAACTGGGGTAGCGATTGATGAGCCAGTCGTGATTACCGATAATATAGATGATCTCAAAGAGAACGTTTTTCCCTTGCGCGTATGTCCTGAGGGCAAGAAGTTCGTTCAGTGCCTGCCGATTATTTGTTATGATTCCCTGGAGGATCTTCACGACAACCTCCTCCTGTTCCGGCCCGGCCGGGTCCCAGGGTCTCACGGATACGGTGTCGGCAATCCATTCCGCGGAACGGATGATGTCGAAGATGTCGCCCAACAAGACCAATCGTATTTCTTGCAGAGGCGACACGGTGTCGGCAAGCTTGCGGAGATTTTCGGCAAATATCCGAAATGCTGTCGGTTTTATCGTTTCTCCGGAACTTCCGTCCGTCAGATGAACATCACTCAAAAATACCAGCATGGCGTCCTCCTATCTTTTTAAATTATAACCCGATTGATTTCGATATCCGCACCAATTGTAGATTATTTTACCGGCTATCCAAACCGGCGCCGTCCAATTTGCACCGTTTACAACCTCGCCGCCTGTACGTGCATCCAGTCATAGTTCCTGGTGCGTCCAAGGCTCACCCACCCCTCTTCCTCCCAGAAACGCCACCAGGCATCATACTCCGGCCGGGCGAAAGCGGCCCGGTCGCGCCCCCACTTCAGTTGATTGCGGTCGGGATCATAGTCCATGGCGATTCCCCAGGCGTGCATCGACCAGATACTGCCCCCGCGCATTTTACGCACGTTGAGACAGCCGCCCCAGGAATCCAGGCGCAGCTCCTTGATACGCTCAATCCCGTAATGGTCGAAAACATTTGTCAAAACCCGCAGCGCGCTGTCATGAACTTTGGCATGGCAGGAAAATGAATGGACGGTCTGCCGGAGGTCCCAAGCAAGGCGGTGGGGATAGGGCGGAACGAGGATAGTCTGATTTGCGCCTACGGCGCCGTAAAAATCATGCAGGTTTGCTTCGTCTTCGTGCGGCCATTTATTGGGATTCGTGACAAGCGGGGATTCGTCCCGCCGGAGGGGAGGCATCTCTCCCTTCTCAAGGAGTTGCGATAGGGTATCGAAGGCAAAATCGGTCTGCGGTCCCCAATAACCGTCAATATCATCCACATCAATCGCGTGCTCTTTGCAAAGACACTGGAGATAGGCAACCGCTTTCCGTGAGTTCAGCCATTCCTGCCAATCCGCAGGCAGATCACCATGTCGTCTAAGGAGGGCTTTCGTTACCGCCCCGTAAGTGTCAGCGCCGAGTTTACCGTCCACGTCACCCGGAGTGAAACCTTCATTGATGAGAATCTGTTGCACCACTCGCACAGCGGTTGCTTTCATGGACCGGCCTCCTTGCTTCCTTTCGAGATAGTTGCAGTTATACCTTGAACTTTATTCGGAAAAGGTCGGCGCAGGATGTGCAGCGCCCACAAGGGCGCTGCACATCCTATTCTGCAAGCACGGCGGTTATTATGAAGTTGGGTCGTTTTATGCGGCAACCGGAGACGGTTTTGTTCAGGTAGATTCTCATTTGGCGATCCTTACGCATCTTACGGATACGGTACCGACACCTGTAAATAACGAGAAACGTGAAGCAAAACAATTTGAAACAAGAGTGAGCGTTTTTTGTTGCAGGTACTATAGGAGTATGAGCGATTTTAGCGCTCTTTAGCAGAGATATAATGAATTGTCAATATGTTTATATGAACATATTTCCTATTCTTACCACATCCCGCTCCCAACCTCTCCCTTGAAGGGGGAGGGAATAAATCAGTTTCCGTGAGGTCGTTCCTCAACGGCGGCAACATACGCCGCCGCCGCTTCGCCGGCGACATAGCCCGTCGAAAAGGCCGCCTGGAGATTGAATCCCCCCGTGTCGGCGTCGATGTCCAGGACCTCGCCGCAGAAATAGAGGCCCTGAACCAGGCGCGAGGCCATCGTCCGGGGGTCTATTTCTTTCAGGGATACCCCGCCCGCCGTGACAATGGCCGCCGCCATGGGCAGGGGGCCGGCAACCTCGAAACGCAGGCACTTGAGAACGTCGGCAAGCTTCTCCCTCTCCGCCGCCGTTACCTGGTGGGCGGGCTTGTCAAGGGGGATGCCCGTCAGGGCGCCCAGCGGTTCGATCATCTTCCGGGGCAGGAGCCCTTCGAGAATACCCTTGAACTGCCGCTTGCCGTGGGCGTCGAGGTCCCGCTGGAGACGGGCATGCAGTTGCGGATAATCCAGGGCCGGCTTGAGATCGATGGCGACGCTGACGGGACCTTGGGCCAGAGCGTCCACCACGGCGAGACTGATGAGCAATGTCACCGGGCCGCCGATCCCGAAATGGGTGATCATCATCTCCCCGAAGCGGCTTTCGATGACGGGACCACGAGGCTTTTTACGGTCCAGCCCCCGGCCGACGTCATGGGCCGGGACGGTGGCGGGATCTATTTCATCGGGACGGCAACGGAAGGCCGTCAAGCGGACATTGCGGAGGCTTACCCCCTGCATCGATTTCGCCCGCGGGATTTCTTTGACAATCAGCGGCACGAGGGCGGGGCGTAGTTTTTCAATCCGGTGACCGACGGCCTTTGCCAGTTCGTAGCCGTCGCCGGCGGAGCCGGTGGCCGGCCAGGTAGCCCCTCCGGCGGCGACGATTACCGCCGCGGCAGGCGTCAGACCTCTGTCCGTCGTGACGCCGGCAATCTTTCCATCCCGGACGGCAAGGGAAAAGACGCGCCGTTGCGTCACCAGTTGCACCCCCCCGTCGTCCAGATAACGCCGCAAGGCCCCGACGACATCGGCGGCCCGGTCCGAGACGGGAAAGATACGGCCGCCCCGCTCCGCTTTGGTTTCCACGCCGTAGCGCCGGAGGATATCGAGAAGGTCGTCCCGGAAAAACCGGTGAAAGGCAGCATGAAGAAAGGGACCGTTGGGACCGTACATGGCGATGAATTCCGAGAGCGTCCGCGTATTGGTCAGGTTGCAGCGGGTCTTGCCGCTGATGAGGATCTTCCGGCCCGGCTGGTCCATCTTTTCCAGGAGCTGGACCCGGGCTCCGGCTTCCGCCGCCCGCCCCGCCGCCAGCATTCCCGCCGCCCCGGCCCCGATAATCACGACCTGTCCTTTGCGACCGCTGTCCCCTTCCCTGCTTTTCATTTTTCCAGAATAACCGATTATCCCGAGTAGTCAAGGAACTTCATAAACATCAAAGATAATTAATTGACTTTTATTCCAAGCTTTGATCTTCTTCCAGCCGCAAACCGGTCTCATCTGAACCCTGAATCATGACGCCGTTAATTGGGGGATTGTATGTCCAGGAACTTTTCTTACGACCATTTACAAAAGAAATTGGCGGCCTTGGAGGAAGAGCTTGCCGAGCTTCGGGAAAGCAGGCAAACGCTTGTTAAGGGGGAACAGCTTTTAAGAAATATTGCGGATAACTCTTTAGCCGGCATTTATGTCGTCCAGAACGGGGAGTTCAGGTTTTTAAACACCAACGCGGCCACATTTGCCGGGTACGGGCCGGAAGAACTGATCGGGAAGAGTTCTAACTATATTGTCCATCCTGAAGATAGAGCGAGCGTGAAACAAAACGCCCGGGCGATGCTGCGGGGGGAACATAAATCACCTTACGAGTTCAGAATTATATCGAAAAATAAGAAAGTACGCTGGATTCTGGAAATGGTCACGGCCATCACATACGAAGGTAAACCGGCCATCCTCGGTAATTCCATGGACATTACCGAGCGCAAATTGAAGGATGATGTCCTGAGAGAATCGGAACGGCGTCTGACGGACATCATCGCTTTCCTCCCCGATGCCACCCTGGCAATAGACACGGAAGGTAAAGTCATTATCTGGAATCGAGCCATAGAGGAGATGACCGGCATCCCGGCCAAGGACATGCTGGGCAAAGGAAATTATGAATACGCGCTCCCCTTTTACCACGAGAGGAGACCTCTGCTGGCGGATCTGCTGCTGAAGCCGGACAGTCAAAGCGAGCTGAAGTACAGCATTTTGCGTAAGCAGCAGGATTTATTGATCGCGGAAGCCGAAAGCCCTTTTCTCAAAGGGAAATGCGCCTTTCTCTGGGGAAAGGCAAGCCCCCTTTATGATGGCAGGGGGAATATTCTGGGGGCCATTGAAACGATCCGGGATATAACCGATCGTAAGTTGGCGGAAGCGGGGCTCAGGGAATCGGAAAGGCGATTATCCGATATCATTGATTTTCTGCCGGACGCCACCCTCGTTATTGATCGCAAAGGAAAGGTCATTGCCTGGAATCGCGCGATCGAGGAAATGACCGGGGTTGCCGCACAGGATATGCTTGGGAAGGAAAATTATGAATACGCCGTCCCTTTCTACGGAAAGCCCCGACCCATCATGATAAATCTGGTGCTCAAACCGAACCGGAAAATTGAACGCGGCTACTACTCCATCCTCGAAAGACAGCAGGATCTCTTGATTATCGAAACATGGGTTCCGGCCCTGAAGGGGAAAAAGGCTTTTCTGTGGGGAAAGGCCAGTCCTCTTTATGACAGCAGGAGGAATATCGTCGGCGCCATAGAGTCCATCCGTGACATTACGAAACGAAAGCAGGATGAAGAGGCCTTGAAGAACAGAGAGCAGGAACGGCAGGTAAAGAACTTTCAACTTGAAGACCTGAACGCGGCGTTGCGAGTGCTCTTGAAGCAGCGGGAAGGGGACAAGAATGATCTTGAGGAGAAGGTGCTGGCAAATGTAAAAAAACTCATCATCCCTTACCTGGACAAGCTGAGGAAGGAATCGAAAGGCTCGCAAACAACGGCTTATATCGACGTCCTGGAATCAAACCTCAAAGATATTATCGCCCCGTTTGCCCATCGCATTTCTTCAAAATATGTCAGCCTGACCAACAGGGAAGTCCAGATCGCGGGACTTATCAAGGAGGGAAGAATAACTAAGGAAATTGCCGAGATGCTTAATATATCGGAAAGCGCCATTAATATCCACAGATACAACATCCGCCGCAAACTCGGATTGACAAAGAAACATAACCTTCAGACCTACCTTTCCTCCCTCGCCTAAAATTAATTTTTTCTTAATAATCATTAAAAGACTATTAATATTGCCTTTCGGTATGGTTTTCCCTATTACTGGTCCATAAAGCCTAAAGGAGGGAACAATGAACTGGAGAGAAGCGTACAAACAGAAAGCGGTTACACTTGAGGACGCGGCCAAACAGGTTAAATCAGGCGATACGGTGGGTATCGGACTGGGCATCGGCGCCTGCTCGCCCGCCATGTTCGATGCCATCCTGGATCGCTGGCAGGAACTGAAAAATGTCGAGATCAACGATTCGGTCCCTGTCCGTCCATCCAAGCTTTACGATCTGGATTTCATGTTGAAGCTTGACGGACACATCAATTACAACCCTTGTTTCGGCATGCCTCTCACCCGTAAAATCAACGAGTCCCGTTTTACGGATTTTTATCCCGAGCAGAGTCATGACCTGGGCGACAGATATGCAAAATGGTCGGATGTGTACATCTGCATGGTTTCAGCTCCGAATGCCGGCGGCTATGTGAATCTCGGCTTAACCAATTTTTACTCGCTGCAGACCATCCGCGAAGGAAGAAAATCAGGAAAACTGAGGATCGCGATCGGGGAAGTGAACGACCAGATGCCGGTTATATTCGGCAACAACTGGCTGCATATTTCCGAATTTGATTATTTTGTGGAAAACTCATCCAAAATTCCGGCGGTAGGGAGGGCAACCCCCGGGGAGCGGGAAAAGAAAGTCGGCGAGCATGTCCTTGAGCTGATCAATGACGGCGACACCATTCAGATGGGTATCGGGCAGATACCCGAGGCGGTGGTGGCCGGCTTGGAGGGTAAGCATAATCTGGGGGTCCATACGGAGATGTTTCCCATCGGACTTCCGCAACTGATCGAAAAGGGAATTGTCACAAATGAAATGAAACCCTTTCACAAGGGAATCACCACCGCCACCTTCTGTATCGGCGATCAGGGCATGTATGAATACGTCCACGAGAATCCGACCTGCGAATTTCATCCTTGCGGCTACACCAACAGTCCGGCGTTCATTGCCCAGCATCCCAACATGGTGGCGATGAATATGGGCCTGTTGATCGATTTGAGCGGTCAGATCTGTTCCGAGGGACTCGGTCACCGCATGGTCAGCGGCACAGGCGGACAGCTCGATTTTCAGATCGGCGCCTATCATTCAAAGGGGGGCCGGGGGATTACCCTGATGTCCTCGTCAAGAACCTTGAAGGATGGAAGGCTTGTGTCATCCATTCTGCCGGAACTCCCGCTAGGGTCGCCCGTTACCGTTCCCCGGCACTATGCGGATTACGTGGTAACGGAGTACGGCATCGCCCATTTAAGATATAAATCCCGAAGGCAGCGGGCGGAAGCCCTGATCAACATTGCCCACCCCGATCTGAGGGGCGAACTGAGAGCAACGCTGAAGCAAAATTTCTATATGCAGGCCAAAGGCTGAGAAGAAAGGATATAACAATGAATATCAATGACTGTATTGCCATTGTGACGGGGGGAGCATCGGGACTGGGGGAAGCCTGCGTCCGCAAGCTGGCATCGGGAGGCGCAAGGGTTGCGATCCTCGATTTTGCCGTCGAAAGAGGCGAGATATTAGCATCTTCACTCGGAGAGAAGGTGATTTTCGCCAAGGCTGACGTAACAAGTGACGAGAGCGTTCAGGCGGCTGTTGCAAAAGTCATGGAGGCGTTCGGAGGACTCAACGTGGCGATTAATTGCGCCGGCGTGGCCGATCCGGGAAAGATTATCTCCCGGAAAGGCCCCATGCCCCTGGCCAATTTTAACCGCGTGGTACAGATCAATCTGGTAGGCACCTTCAACGTAATCAGGCTTGCCGTCGAGCAAATGGTAAAAAATACTCCGAATTCCGAGGGCGAAAGAGGCGTAATCGTCAACACGGCATCCGCTGCGGCCTTTGACGGGCAGGTCGGCCAGCCGGCCTACAGCGCATCGAAGGCCGGGGTGGTCGGCATGACCCTTCCTTTGGCCCGGGAGTGCGCGGATTACGGGATCAGGGTGATGACCATCGCTCCCGGTCTCTTCAACACGCCGATGATGGGATCGCTGCCGGAGGCGGCACGCGAAGCGCTGGCCAAAATGCCCCCCTTTCCCAAGCGGCTCGGGCATCCCGAAGAATATGCACGGCTGGCCCAGCATATAATCGAGAATCCCATGCTCAACGGCGAGGTCATCCGGCTTGATGCGGCCATCAGGATGGCGGCGAAGTAAGGCCGGTTCGCCATTTGCAGCGCGGACGAGGCGGCCGATGATCTAACCTCACTGGCTTTCAATACTGAAACACTGTGATTGTAAAGCGTCATTTCAAGGAGGATAAAATGCGAAGAGTTGCGGTGCTTGGCGCCGGACATACCAAATTTATGTTTGATTCGCCGCAGACGGAAATCGAAATGCTGGCGGAGGCGTCCATGGATGCCATTCGAGAATCGAATCTGAAGTCCAAGGATATTCAGGCGATCTTTTGTGGAAACGTCCTGGGGGACTTTTCCGAGGGCCAGGGAATGGTCCAGTCTTATCTGGCCGATGACATCGGCTGCTTTAATGTTCCCGCAAGCAAATTTGAAGGCGCCTGCGCCTCGGCGACAATGGCGATCCGGGACGCCTTCATGTGGGTGGCGTCGGGGTTTTACGACATCGTGCTGGCCGGGGGCACGGAAAAAGCTACCGCCATGGGCACTTCCCTGGCAACAAGAACGTTTGCCATGTTTGGAGACAGTCGCTATGAATATCCGGCCGGCTTCACGTTTCCAGGCGTTTTCGGCATGCTGGCCCACTTATATTCAGATCAATATAAGGTTCCTTTGAAGAAGCTTAAGGAACAAATGGCCCTTGTCTCCGTCCAGTCGCACTATTACGGGAAGGATAATCCCAATGCCCAGTTCCGGAAGGAAATTACCGTGGAACAGGTATTGAAAGGTTTCATGGTGACATCGCCCCTGCAGCTTCTGGACTGCTGTCCTTTTTCCGACGGGGCCGCAGCCATTGTTCTTGCCTCCGAGGACATCGCCAAAAAGCTTGTTGCCAAGCCCGTCTATATTGCCGGCGTGGGACAGGCGTCGGCGGGAAAGATCAGCTCCCAGTACAAATACCTGCCGAGGATCAGATCCCGTGAAATCTCCGTAAAGCAGGCCTATGATATGGCGGGACTGGGTCCCAGGGACATCGATGTCTGCGAGCTTCATGACTGTTTCAGTATTGCCGGCATCATCGCCGCGGAGGGTCTTGGTTTTGCGGAATTCGGCAAGGGCGGGGAGCTCTGGGAGAAAGGCGAAACAAAGATCGGCGGGAAAATACCGATTAATATCTCCGGGGGATTGAAATCGAAGGGACATCCCATCGGGGCGACCGGAGCATCGCAGGTCTATGAGATTGCCCACCAACTGAGAGGTGAACTGAAAGATCAGGGACGGCAGGTGGAAGGGGCGAAGGTCGGTCTCGTGGATACCCTGGGCGGTGACGGAACGATCATCAATCTCATCCTCAAAGTCGATTAAAGGAGGCGCTTCAATGGAATACACACTTGATTTTAAGACATACAACGATGCCCTGAAAAAAAATAAGCTGCTGGGGCTGAAATGCAGCAGTTGCCGGACATATACATGCCCTCCCAAAATGACATGCCAGGAGTGCGCCGCTACGAATCTCGAAATTGTCGAGATGAGCGGCAAGGGGCAAATCAGGACCTTTACCCAGACCTTCGTCGCACCCCAGGGCCGGGAATGTGAGGCGCCATACACCATCGTGCTGGTTGAACTTGACGAAGGGCCGTGGGTAGCGGGCAATCTGATTGATATCGACCCAGACAAAATCAATATGGATTTAATCGGGAAAAAAGTAAAACTGGGACACAAGGTGTTCCCCGGTGATCAATATTCGGCGGGCGCCGCCGCCAGACCGCTGTTCAGTTTCTTATCGGAGGGCGTAAAATGAATCTCGACTTGACGGAAGAACAAAGACTCATCCAGGACACGGCAAGAAATTTTGCCAGGGCGGAACTCGACCCGGTGGCGGCAAAATTGGATCAGGTGGGAGACCGGCCGACCTATTTGAAAAATCTGAAGGGGCTTGCCGAACTCGGCCTGATGGGCATCAATGTGAAGAGCGAATACGGCGGCTCGGAGGCCGGCGTTGTCTCCTTCAGTGTGGCCGTTACGGAAGTTGCCAGGGCCTGTGCCGCGACGGCGGTAACGATGTCCGTCAATAATATGGTTTGCGAGGTCATCCAGGCGGTGGGCTCGGAAGAGCAGAAGCGGGCTTACATACCGAAGATCTGTTCGGGGGAGTATTACGCCGGCGGGTTTGCCCTTACGGAAACCATGGCGGGCTCTGATCCGTCGGCCATGCGGACCCAGGCCGTCAGGGACGGGAATTCATGGATCCTCAACGGGTCCAAGATATTCATATCGAGCGCTGAGTATGCCGGGGTTTTTGTGGTGTGGGCGGTCACCGACAAGGCGGCGCCAAAAGGAAAGGGCATCAGTTGTTTCCTCGTGGAAAACGGCACAAAAGGATTGACCGTGGGACGGGCCGAACATAAAATGGGGCAGCATGCCTCGGCGACAAATGAACTCCATTTTGAAGATTGCCGCATATCCGAACACGCACTGATGGGAAAGCCCAATGACGGATTCAGGGTGGCGGTGGGAGAACTGGCGGGAGGCCGGATTGGCGTGGGGTCCCTCGGACTTGGAATCGGGCTGGCCGCGATCGATTACGCCACCCGGTATGCCATGGACAGAAACCAGTTCGAGCAAGCCATCACCAATTTTCAGGCCATCCAGTGGATGATCGCCGAATCCTACACGGAACTGGAGGCGGCAAGACTGCTTCTTATGAGCGCCGCCTTCAAGAAGGAGCAGGGAAAGCAATTTGCGAGGGCAGCCTCGATGGCAAAATATTACGCAACCGAGGCGGCGGAAAGGGCCTGCCACCGGGCGCTCCAGATGTTAGGGGGCTACGGTTACACCGCAGAGTTTCCCATAGAAAGATACGCAAGAGACGTAAGAATCACGTCCATTTATGAGGGAACCAATCAGATTCAGAGAGTGATCATTGCGAGAGACATTCTGAGCAGTCTCAAGTAGGCTATGATTTAGTAATTTATTATATCAGCGCCTACTAACTGTAATCATTACATCCATAGTCCCCCTCCCCTTGAAAGGGAGACAATTTCGTGCCCCCTCCCCTTCAAGGGGAGGGTTGGGGTGGGGATGGGTCTGCGAAGCATTTCATCCCCTCTTGCGACGTGAACCGTCATGTGTGTTTTCATTTTTCCAGAATAACCGATTATCCCGAGTAGTCAAGGAACTTCATAAGCATTACGGCCGGGGAGATTTTTTTCTTCCCCCGACCATCCCGTCCCTTGCCATTTCCCCTTCAAATCCTGTATATAGAATCAACGAGAGAATAATTATGACCCAAGAGGAGCTTCTCAAACAGCTTGAAGAACTGGCCGGCCGGGTGAACGTCGTCATCCGCTACGAGTCCCGGAAGAATGAAGATCCGGCCACCTTTGGGGGCCTGTGCCGCATCAAGGAGCAGCCCGTCCTTTTCCTCCATGCCAAGGCGACGGTAAAGAGAAAGATTGCCCTGATCACCGAAGCCTTGAAGCGCTATGACGTCGACGCGGTTTATCTGCGGCCGGCGCTCCGGGAGCATCTGCAAAAGGCTCGTTCCTTGAGCGGCGACCCTTTCTGACGCAACCGTCCCGCATCCGGAGACAGGGGGACGAAATGGAGGGAGGTGAGGATATCGGCGTGTCGATCATGACGAATCGCCCGGAAGACAAATTCATTCAGCTTGACGGCCTGCGTCTTCATTACCTGGAGTGGGGGCGGGGAAACACGGCGACCATGCTTTTACTCCCCGGTATCGGCGACGACGCCCACGTTTGGGATCATTTTGCCGGTCATGTTGCGGACCGGACCAGAATCATCGCCCTGGACCAGCGGGGCCACGGACGGAGCGACCGGGCGTTGCCGCCCGCTTACCGCTGTGAAGACTACGTCACCGACATCGACAATTTGGTCCATGCTCTTCAATTGCATGACGTAATGCTGATGGGGCACTCCATGGGGGCCCTGCACGCCACCCGCTACGCCGCCCTGAGGCCGGAAAAAGCGGCCGCCCTCGTTCATGCCGACATCGAGCCCTGCCCGCCCGCCTGGAATAAAAAATATCTTCTGAACCTCTACGAAAATCTGCCCTCCGCCTATGCATCCATTGACGCATACGTCCGGGAGGCGCGGAAAAACAGCCCCTATGCGGGGGAAGAGATGCTCCGGCGCATCGCCTCCTTTGCCCTTGAAGAGGGGGAGGACGGCAAGTGGCGCCCCCGCTATGACCGGGAGGTCCTGTTTCACTTCGACCGCTACGATCTCCGGCCCTGCCTCCGGGACATCCGGTGTCCATCCCTCATCATCCGCGGTAAGGAAAGCCGGGTGATGGAACGGGAAATCGCCCGGGAGATGAGCGCCATTATCCCGAACGGAAGCTTTGCGGAAATACCCAAAGCGGCTCATCCCGTCCACACGGACAATCCGGCCGAGTTTCTGCGGGTCGTGTCGGAATTCCTGACAGCCGGGGGCTTCTGCACGTAACGTCATAATTACCAACGGCAGGGAACCTCCGGTCGTATTGTTGCTATTCCGGCAGGAAAGGTATTTCCGACGGGATTGTAATTGACGAACCTGCAACAAGTACCAAAATCCCCTCTCCCTCAGGGAGAGGGTCAGGGTGAGGGTGGGGTTCATGATGCTGATATGAAAGATTAACCCATCCCCACCCTGACCCTCCCCTTGAAGGGGAGGGAAATGCATCGTTATAAACACCCTTCCCTTGCATGGGAGGGAAATTGGTGCGACTCCTCTTCAAGAGAGCGTTACTGGTGCAACTCTCCCTCACGGGGAGGAGAACGGAAGAATTCATTGCAATAGCTGACCCGCGAAGAGGCGGGAACCAGGAGGAGGGACCGGTATGAAGCAGCAAAAGCGGATGGGCATATTTTGGGCCGTTGTTCTCCTTTCTTTTTTTATCGGTAATCACGCCCTCGCTGCGGACGCTGCCGCGATAAAGTCCTTCAACCCTCAGGGCGTCGTCAAGGGCGTCCGTCAGGCAACGGCAACCTTTTCCGAACCCATGGTCCCTTTCGGCGACCCCCGCCTCGCCGATCCCTTCACCGTCCAGTGCCCCGGCAAGGGCCAGGGACGCTGGATAGACAGCCGCACCTGGTCTTATGATTTCACTGCCGACCTCCCCGGCGGCGTGGAGTGCGAATTCCGCCTCCAAGACGGCGTCAAGGCCCTCTCCGGCGCCGATGTCTCGGGACGAAAGGAGTTCCGGTTCTCCACCGGCGGCCCGGCCGTCGTCCGCTCCGTCCCCTTTGAGGGGAACGAACGGATCGACGCGGGGCAGATCTTCGTCCTCTATCTCGACGCGGCGCCCCGGGAGGCGTCCCTCACCGGGAACGTCTATTTTTCCGTGGCCGGCGTCAAGGAGCGCGTCGGGATCACAATCGTCACGGGGAACGAACGCCGGAAAATCCTCAAGGCGATCAACCATAAGGGCGATGAGCGGCTGGTCGTCCTCGTCCAGGCCCGGCAGGCCTTCCCCGATGCCACCGCCGTCAAGCTGATCTGGGGCCGGGGCGTCGCCGCCGCGAGCGGTGTCGCCACGGAAAAGGACCAGGTGCTGTCCTTCCGGACCCGGGAGCCCTTCCGCGCCGAATTCTCGTGCACTCGGGAAAAGGCCGATCGGGCCTGCATTCCCATCCTGCCCCTGGGGTTGCGCTTTACCGCCCCCATCCCGGCGCAGATCGCCGCAGAGATCGTGATCACCGGCCCGCAGGGAAAGAAATGGCGGGGGAAAATCAGCGACGGCGACCGGCGGCGGGGGATCGTCTCCTATCTGGCCTTTCCCGGTCCCTTTCCGGAAAAGGCCGAATTGACGCTGCGCCTGCCCGACGGGATCAGGGACGAGGCGGGGAGAGCGCTCGCCAACACCGACAAGTTCCCCCTCCCCGTCGCCACGGACGTCTACCCGCCGCTGGCCAAATTCGCCGCCCGGTTCGGGATTATCGAGGCCAAGGGAGACCGCCTCCTCCCCGTAACCATCCGCAATATCGAGCGGCAACTGCCGGGGCGTCTCCTGAAGGTCGATGAAAAGGCGCCGACGCCCCTGGTCGAACCGGAGGAAGGGACAGGCGCGGGGGCGGCGCAGGGAGAGGGAAGCGCCCCGGCTGATGAAAATACGGGAACGGGAGCAGGGGCGACACCTGGGGCCGCAAAAGCGTCCGCGCCCGGAAGCCCCGCTTTTACCGGGCGTCTCACTGGGAAGGTGCAGCGGATCGGCGTCGATCAGGACGTCAAGGTCATCGCATGGCTCCGTAAAATCGCCGCCGCCGAGCGGGAGGCCCCGATCCTGGACCGCCGGGCCCCGTCTCTTAACTTCCCCGACCGGAAACAGGAAAAGGCCTTCGAAGTCGTCGGCATCCCCCTCCCCGGCCCCGGCTTTTATATCGTCGAACTGGAGAGCCGGATCATGGGGGCCCACCTTCTCGATCCGCCGGCCCCCCTCTTCATCCCGGCCGCCGCCCTGACCACCGATATGGCCGCCCATTTCAAATGGGGGCGGGAATACTCCCTCGTCTGGGTGACCTCCCTGGAAAAAGGGACCCCCGTCGCGGGGGCCGCCGTCGTCATTCGCGACTGCAAGGGAAAGGCCCTCTGGCAGGGCAAGACCGACCGCACCGGCGTCGCCCTGATCAAGACCCGCCTTCCCCACCCGGACGAGGTGTCCCGCTGTTCCGGCAAGGTGAACTATCGCGAGGCCCCTCACGCCCTGAGCAATCTGGGCGGCGGCCTCTTCGTTTTCGCCCGGAGCGGCGCCGACATGACCTTCACCCACTCCAGTTGGGACGAGGGGATCGAACCCTGGCGCTTCCAGTTGCCCACGGGCGGTTATAACGGGGAAGAGGGCGTCGTCGCCCACACCATCCTCGACCGCCCCCTCTTCCGGGCCGGCGAGACGGCCCATATGAAACACATCCTCCGGACCCATACCTCAGGCGGTTTCGCCCTCCTACCGGCGGCAAAACTCCCCGACACCCTGGCGATCCAGCACCTGGGAAGCGATCAGACCTATCGCCTCCCCCTGCGCCGGCACGCAAACGGCAGCGCCGAGACGGACTGGAAGATCCCCGAAAACGCCCGCCTGGGGACCTACGAGCTGTCCCTGGTGAAATCCAAATCCCCCCGGGACAAGACGTCCGGCTCCGAGCGCCGCTGGCGGAGCGGCTCGTTCCGGGTGGAGGAATTCCGGGTGCCCCTCATGAAGGCTCTCATCCAGGCCCCGGTGAAGCCCCTGGTCAACGTCCGGGGGACCCCGCTCGATCTGTCCGTTTCCTACCTCTCGGGGGGCGGGGCGGCGCTCCTTCCCGTCCGCCTCCGGGCGGAGGTCCAGCCCAAAACTATCACCTTTAAGGACTACGAAGATTTTTCCTTCAACGGCGGCCCCTTGAAAGAGGGGATATTCCCCGTCTCCGGACGGAACGGCCTTGAAGAGGGCCAGGAAGCCGCGGCGGCGGAAGACCCGGCCAACGCCAATAAGCCCTTTAAACTGCCGACTCAGGAGCTAAAACTCGACAATCAGGGCGTCCTGCGGGCAGCGATTAAGGGCCTGCCGCAGTTTCCGGCGGCCCGGGACATCCACGTGGAGATGGAATTCCGGGACCCGAACGGGGAAATCCAGACCGCCGCCGCCCGGATCCCCCTCTACCCTTCCCGGCTTGCCGTGGGCATCCGCCCCGACTCCTGGACGGCCGCGCAGGACAATCTGAATTACAGGGTCGCCGTCGTCGATCTCCAGGGGAAACCGGCCCCGAACGTGGAGGCGACGGTGGATCTCTACCGGCAGCAGACCTACTCCCACCGCGTACGCCTCGTGGGGGGCTTTTACGCCTACAAGAGCACCCGGGAAGTGAAGAAAATCGGCCGTCATTGCGAGGGGCGGACGGACGGCACGGGCCTTTTGACCTGCCAGGGACCGTCAGGCGTCTCGGGAAGCGTCATCCTCCGGGCGGAAGTCAGGGATGAAACGGGACTCGCCGCTGCCGCCAACTACGACCTCTGGGTAGCCGGCAAGGACGACTGGTGGTTCGAGGGGGGCAACGACGACCGGATCGACGTCCTGCCGGAAAAGAAGAAGTACGAACCGGGGGACAGGGCTAAATTCCAGGTCCGGATGCCCTTTCGGGAGGCCACGGCCCTGGTCACGGTGGAGCGGGAGGGGATTCTCGATATCTATATAAAGAAACTCTCCGGGAAATCCCCGGTGGTGGAGATCCCCGTGAAAAAGCATTACGCCCCCAACGTCTTCGTGTCCGTCCTCGCCGTCCGGGGCCGGGTCGGCGCGGGGAAGCCGACGGCGACCTTCGACCCGGGGAAACCGGCCTACAAGCTGGGGGTGGCCGAGATCCGCGTCGGCGGCCGGGCCCATCAGCTCGACGTCGCCGTCGTTCCGGAACGAACGGTCTACAAGGTTAGGGATACCATGGACGTCCGCATCAAGGTGCAAGGACCTCAGGGACGACCCCTGCCCAAGGGCGGCGAAGTGGCCGTCGCCGCTGTCGACAAAGGCCTCCTCCAACTGGCCCCCAACGACAGTTGGCAACTGCTGAAGGCGATGATGCAGCGCCGGGACTATGAAGTCCGGACGGCGACCGCCCAGGCCATGGTGGTGGGAAAACGCCACTTCGGCCAGAAGGCCGTAAGCCACGGCGGGGGCGGGGGACGGCAGTTCACCCGGGAACTCTTCGATACCCTTCTCTGCTGGCAGGGACGCCTGACCCTGGACGCACGGGGCGAGGCTACCGTCCGGATTCCCCTGAACGACTCCCTGACGGGATTCCGCATCGTCGCCGTCGCGACGGCGGGGACGGGCCTCTTCGGAACGGGGGAGGCGGACGTCCGGACCACCCAGGACCTGATGATCCTCTCCGGCCTGCCGCCCCTGGTCCGGGAAGGGGACCGCTACCGGGCCGTTTTTACCGTCCGCAACGCCTCCGACCGTGACATGAAGATCGCGGGGCGGCTGACCGTCCGCGGCGGCGGTGCCAAGGAGGCGCAGGAACAGGAACCGCGCCGGGAGATCCTTTCCCCCGGGGCCGCCCGGGAAATATCCTGGTGGATCACCGTCCCCCCCGACACCGCCGCCCTGGACTACGAGGCGACGGTTAAGGAGGAGGGAGGGGGCGCCGGGAGCGATCGCCTGAAGGTGACCCAGAAGGTTGTGCCCGCGGTCCCGGTCCGGACGGTCCAGGCCGTCCTCACCCAGGTCCGCACCCCTGTGGCGGTGCCCATCGAAAAGCCGGCGGACGCCGCGGCCGGCCGCGGCGGGATCAGCGTCCAGGTCAAACCGGTCCTCGCGGCGTCCCTCTCCGGCGTCCGGGACTACATGGACCATTACGCCTACACCTGCCTGGAACAGAAAGTTTCCCGGGCCGTCGCCCTGAAAAACAAGGCCCTGTGGCAGGCGGCGATGGCCCAACTCCCGTCCTACCTTGACGGCGACGGCCTGGTGAAGTTTTTCCCCGTCATGAGACAGGGCAGCGACACCCTGACCGCCTATGTCCTTGCCGTCGCCGTCGAGGCAGGCTACGGAATCCCCGATTATCTGCGGGAACGGATGACCGCCGGCCTGCGGAAATTTGTCGAGGGACGGGTGATCCGTTACGGCGCCCTCCCCACGGCGGATCTGGCCATCCGCAAACTCGCCGCCGTGGAAGCCCTGAGCAGCTACGGACAGGCGGAGGCGAAGATGCTCACCTCCATCCCCGTCGATCCTAATCTCTGGCCGACGTCGGCCCTCCTCGACTGGATCAACATCCTCCGGCGGGTGGCGGACATTCCCCGGGGAGAAGAGCAGCTCAAGGAGGGGCAACAGATCCTCCGCGCCCGGATGAATCTCCAGGGCAGCCGCATGACCTTCGCAACGGAGGGGATGGACCGGCTCTGGTGGCTCATGGCCTCCGCCGACGGCAACGCCGTGCGCTCCGTCCTCACCCTGATGAACCTGGAAGGATGGCGCGACGACCTGCCCCGCCTCGCCGCCGGCGCCCTGGGCCGGATGCGGCGGGGACACTGGGACACCACCACGGCCAACGCCTGGGGGGTCCTGGCAATGGATAAGTTCTCCGCCCGATACGAGAAGACGCCCGTCGGAGGAACCACGCAGGCGGCGCTGAACGGCAAGACCCGCGCCCTGGACTGGCAAAAAGCCCCGACCGGGGGGACGCTGGCCTTCAACTGGCCCGCGGACAAAGAGACTCTACAGGTTACCCACAGCGGCCCCGGCGCCCCCTGGGCGACCGTCGGGGCGACGGCGGCCCTCCGCATAGCGAAACCATTTTCCAGCGGCTTTCAGGTGACGAGAACCGTCACAAAACTTGCGGACATTTCCGATGTCACCCATGTTTCCGCCGGAACTGTTGAAAAAGAAAGGAGATCCTCACATATCGCCTCTGAAAACAAAGAAAATGCCAACAAATATAATGTCGGCGACATCGTCCGGGTCCGCCTGGACATGGAGGCCCAGTCCGACATGACCTGGGTCGTTATCAACGATCCCATCCCGGCGGGGGCGAGCATCCTGCGGACGGGCCTGGGCGGGGATTCGCTGCTCCACGCGGCGGGGGAGAAAACCCGGGGCTTCGCCCAGGAGGCCTTCACCGAACGTTCCCAGGAGGCATTCCGGGTCTATTACGAATACGTCCCCAAAGGAAAATGGTCTACGGAATACACCCTCCGCCTCAACAACGAAGGGGTCTTCCAGATGCCCCCCTCCCGGCTGGAGGCCCTCTACGCCCCGGAGATGTTCGGAGAAACCCCCGTCCGCCCCCTGACGGTGACAGGCAAAAAACAGCCGTAGACAAATGATTTCTAAATGAGTCATGGTTTTTTATAGGAGGCTTTGCTTATGTTGACACGAGAAAGCATTATCGAGGAATCGTGCCGTCTCGGTTTCGGCGATATCGGATTCACAAGCGCGGAACCCTTCACTGCGCATCTGGATTACCTGCGTGGCCATCAGGACGAGTATGGGTGGTGTCTGTGCCAACTTTTCCTTCCTGAAATGTAGCATCCGGTAATGTTGTCGGGTATCCAACATTTCAAGTGATAAATAGTATATGTTGAGTGCCACGACATCGTTAACGGAAAAATGTGCAGCGGATTCTGGCCGTTCAGCGGTTCAAGAATGGCGAGAGTCCTGAATCAATCTGCGTATCGCTTGGCAAATCGAAAGTCTGGCTGTACAAATGGATTAAGCGACATAGCGAAGAGGATGCATCATGGTGTGAAGATCATTCTCGCCGTCCACTCTCAAATCCAATACACACATCGGCAGAGATTGAAGAGATCGTCAAAATGGTTCGTCTCAATCTCTACAACCAGGACCTGTTCTGCGGTGCTCAGGCCATTTCTTGGGAAATGGAAGATCTTGGTGTAAGACCTCTACCATCGATCAGAACGATCAACCGGATACTGAGCCGGAATGATTTGACCCATCGGCGAACAGGAAAATACGAAGCCAAGGGTACGGCATATCCCAAGTTGCCATCGCTTCTACCGAACCAGACACATCAGGCAGATCTGGTCGGTCCGTGCTACTTGAAGGGGCCTGTGCGATTCTACAGCCTGAATGTGGTCGATACGGCAACTGTCCGGTGCGGACTGCACCCATCCTCTTCGAAATCAGGACAATCAATTTTCGACGGCTTCTGGGCCATCTGGACGCGCATGGGAATTCCAAATCACATCCAGATTGACAACGCCATGTCCTTTTTTGGCAGCCCGACGCATCCCCGTGGCATGGGTCCTCTCATCCGTTTGTGCTTGCATAATGACGTTGAACCTTGGTTCATCCCAATGGCCGAGCCTTGGCGAAACGGAATGATCGAGAACTTCAACGATCGTTATCACAGTTTCTCGGCAAGGTTGTCATGGCAACGGAAGAAGATCTAAAAGCCGGATCGCTGATTTTCGAGCAGCGCCACAACAAACGTTATCGCTACAGCAAACTCGGGGGGGAAACCCCGTTGAAGACTCTTGCCGCCTCAAATACGAAATTGCGTTTCCCGACAGAGGTTGAAGCTCCGAAACACCGACTGAAAAAACCGGAGACCGGCAGGTATCACTTAGTGCGCCTTATCCGCAGGGATCTGAAGCTCAATATCTTCGGAGAGATCTTTCGGGTCCCACCAGAGCTCCAACTTGAATATGTGATGGCTACGATCAATGTCAAAGAACAAAAACTGAAACTGTTCCTGGACAAAAGCCAGGTCGATGAATTTAGCTACAAACTACGCTGAACAACCGAGTGTTCACGATGTCCTGGCATGAAAAGTTGTCTGCGATGTCGTGGCACTCAACAAGTATATAATAGCCAATATTGCCTTGAGTTACAAGTCCATTGCCGCTTATCCTCGCTCTGTCAAAAGCAATGCCTTATCAAAACATCCTTGAAGCTTGATGAGTAAATACAAAGAACCGCCTCAGTTGCAACGTTTTAGTCGCGGCTGAGACGGTTCTTTATTAAAAATTCAGGGAATCTTAGTTGGAATCAGACCTTTGTCATCCAACCAAGCTTGTCTTCGACGGTGCCCTTCTGAATACCTGTGATCGTGTCATAGAAGAGCTGCTCTACAGGTCCGATCTTGTTGTTGTTGATTGTAATGGCTTTCTCCTCGTACTTGAGTTCTCCGACGGGTGAGATGACAGCAGCGGTTCCGGATCCGAAGACTTCCGATAGCCTTCCCGTCTTGCCGGTTTCAATCAACTCATCGATTGAAATACTGCGCTCTTCGACTTCCATTCCGAGTGACTTGGCAAGCTCAATGCACGATCTTCTCGTGATACCCGGAAGGATACTGCCGTTGAGAGCAGGAGTAACAAGCTTTCCGTCAATCACAAAGAGAATATTCATAGAGCCGACTTCTTCGATGTATTTCTGTTCAATACCGTCAAGCCACAGCACCTGAACATATCCTTTTTTGTGAGCGATCTCTTGAGCGATCAGGCTTGATCCATAGTTGCCTGCGCACTTGGCAAAGCCGGTTCCACCGCGGACAGCGCGTACATATTTGTCTTCCACATAAATTTTGACAGGATCAATTCCCTGCGAATAGTAAGCTCCCGAAGGAGAAAGTATGATCATAAAGCGATAGGTATCTGAAGCACGAACACCCAGGAATGGGTCTGTTGCAATTACAAAAGGACGGATGTAAAGAGATTCTTCTTCGCCGGACGGAATCCACTCCTTATCGAGATTTACGAGTTCTTTTGTCGCGTGCACGCAGAACTCAGGATCAAGCTTGGGGATAACCAGACGGTCATTGGAATTGTTGATTCTTTCATAATTGAGCATCGGGCGGAACAGGTTGACACTTCCGTCCAGGCAGCGATATGCCTTCAGACCCTCGAAAACAGCCTGCCCATAATGGAAAACCATGGTGGAGGGTTCAATCGGGAAAGGAGCATACGGCTCGATTCTGGGATTAATCCATCCCTGCCCATTAACATAATCCATGATGAACATATGGTCTGTAAAATATTTGCCGAAAGGCAGCGGCTGGCCAGGTGTGGGTTTTGCTTTTGGACTTGTGGTTTCTGTAATAGTTATTATAGGAAACATCTGTGTATCCTCCTTCACAGGCGTTGAGTTAATAAGAATGGGGTGGCTTTTGACCACCCCATTCTTCCAGCAAACATTTTGCATTTAAGGCCGTGCGTTGGGTGGTGCACCAACTTCGATCCCAGGACAGTAAACAACTTCTCGGTCAACGTTCATGCCGATAGGTTTTTCAGTCTTGATCAGTTTCATCCAGACACGGATGTTATCCACGATGATAATCGTAACCAGGATGAGGATGCCAATGCTCAGCCATGCGTTCAGCATCATGTTCTTTGTCAGGTATGTCTGTACATTCATGATCCCGGCGGCAAAGGTCGTGATTGCCACAAAGAAGCATGGAACGGCTGTGATGAGGGCATAGACCTTCTTCTGGCTGATTCTGAGAATTATGGTGGTGCCGATGGCCAGGGCCAGAGAAGCCAGCGTCTGGTTGGTAGCACCGAACATCGGCCAGATCGATGAGATATCACCTGTGAAGAGCAGATAACCCCAGGCTACGGATACAAGGGCGCTGGTCAACACCGCACCTGGCATCCAGTCTTTCCTGCTGATTGGCTGATAGGCATAGCCAAGGATATCCTGAAGGATATAGCGGGCCACGCGAGTTCCGGCATCAATCGTCGTCAGAATAAACAGGGCCTCAAACATGATGATGAACTGAAACCAGTACTTCATGGTATGGCGCAGTCCCTCCCCGATGTTGGCGAATACGTGTGCCATGCCGACCGCCAGGGAGATGGCACCTCCCGGACGATGTGCTACGTCGAGCCCAACCAGTTGACTGAGAACGGGCAGGTCAACGACCTGCATACCCAACTTCTGGTAGACAGCCGCAGATGTATTGATGGCAAAATAATCGGAAGGAATGAGCGTCACCGCAGACAGCAGGGCCAGGATCGCAATAAATGCCTCCGTCAGCATGGCGCCGTAGCCGATCATCGGAATCTCCGTCTCGTGCTCGATCATCTTAGGCGTCGTTCCGGAGCCGATCAGGGCGTGAAAACCGGAGATGGCGCCGCAGGCAATCGTGATGAACACATAAGGCCACCACGGACCGGGAATGATGGGACCACCGCCGTCAATGAAATTCGTTGCGAAATCCATCTTGATTGTGGGGTTGACAAAGAAAAACCCGATCGCCAGGGCAGCAACCACGCCGATCTTCATAAATGTGCTTAAATAGTCCCTGGGAGCAAGGAGCAACCAGACCGGCAGCGCCGCAGCGCAAAAACCGTAAAGAGGCAAAATTATAGACATCTGCTTCTTGTCAAAGGTAAACCAACTGGCAATGCTCGATTCCGCAATATATGGTCCGGCAAAAACAGCTGCACAGACCAGCACAACTCCGATAATCGAACCGGACAATATCGCCCCCGGTTTGATCCTGAACATATACAACCCCACAGCCATAGCGATGGGAATCGTCATGGCAATGGAAAAGACCCCCCAGGGATTTTTGAAGAGGGCGTTGACCACCGCAACACCCAGACCGGCAAGGGCCACAATGATTATGAAGAGAATCACGATCGCCGTGACGCCACCGGTGAGTTTGCTGACATCCCTCTCGGCGATGACCGACAGTGATTGTCCCTTGTGGCGATAGGATGCAAAAAGAATGATCATGTCATGGACGCAGCCTGCGAATACGGAACCGAGAAGAATCCAGAAAAAACCGGGTCCCCAGCCATACTGGGCAGCCAGAACCGGTCCGATAAGGGGCCCTGCACCGGCAATAGCCGCAAAATGATGGCCGAAGACGACCCACTTATTGGTGGGCACAAAATTCTGGCCGTCATTGCAGCTCAATGACGGTGCAATGTTACGGTCGTCCAGCATGAGGACTTTTGCGGCAATGAACGCCGCATAGTAGCGGTAAGCCAATGCAAAAAAACAAAAAGCAACTATCAACAAAACTAATGCACTCATAAAAAAACCTCCTTTGCCGTTTATTGGGTTAATAAAATATCAGGGCCATAATTAATGGTCCTATTCAAAGAGCATCATCTATAGTTCTGCCTTGTTCGAGGTGATTTTCACTTCTTGGCTTTGGCGAGATAATCATAAATAACTTCGCCATAATCCATCGATCCTTCAATGGTCGCATCGTTTGCAGATATGATTTTAAGGACAGGTATTCCTCCCAAAGGTTCCGAAGACAAAGAACCCATCTCCAAAGTGGCTTTCCCTCTCCATGCCTCCTTTGCCTTGAAGTTTGTCTTTACGGCGGTGATTTGCAGGACCTCCGGCGGTGCGTTCCTTTTTACGGATGGAATCACTTTCAGATTAAACACATTCCCCGGCGGCTGTACCGGGACGGGTTCCACTTTCTCGGTGCGTTTGAAATCGAGCTTGAGGATATTAGTACCACTGATCTTCACTGTGGACGAGAATGTTCCGTCTTTTTCGTCCACAGTGACATTGGCCAGTTTTTTGGGAAATCCCCAGATTTCACGTGACATGGGAAGCCGGGACGCATTGTCTAAATATAGAATTACCGAATAGACCCCCATTTTTTTTCCGAATCGCACGGGAATCAGCAGCGCCACCTCATAGATTTTCCCGCCACGATCATTGTATTCCTGATTCTGAAATCCTTTGGCGTTCCAATGATTCGCCATGATGATCATTATATTGTCCGGATTGGGTACCAGCGGTTGAGGAACCAGTTCGCGGATGGCCTCTGGCGTGGACTTGAAAAAAACCATCACCCGCCGGCTATCTGAGTATTGCAGGGGCGCCTTATCGGAGATGATAGGGAAAGGCGGCATCCTGAATACTTTAACTTCCTGCGCATAAGATACAGCAGCGAAACAAACAATAGCCATAAGCAGGATCATTCGGAATAAATGATCAAGCCACCCCGGTTTTCTTGATTGTGTATTCGAAATATGCAACTGCATAACAGCCTCCTTATTGCGTTGATTTATAAATCCCGCAGCCGATGATTATGTTTTCATTACCTAGTCTTTGGACATAAGATGATTTCATTTCAAGCTTCTTCGTCAACGGATGTGACCACATGAAATCATACCAACCCTTACCGTTTCCCTTTACTATCTCAATTAGATCTTTAACGACTTGCTTGCCGTTAGGGTCTTTCAATTCATATAAGTTTTTCCCTATAAGCGCGGGATTTGTCCCATGTGAAAGACAAACGCCTTTAAAGTCATATACAAAAAGATAAAGATCCTTATATGCGAATTTCCCTTTGAACCCCTTGTTAAACTCTGCAAATGCCTTTTCTTTTCCGTTTGCCTTATAAAAGTCGACAGCCTTCTTTACCAAAGCCTCCGCCTCTTTTGCCGTGCCCCTCTTTTCTGCAGCGCTCACAAAGCTTGCCATCAATAAAACCGCGAAAAAAATTGCCGCAATTTTTTTCATTACAACCTCCTTTCAATTATAAGTTGCAAGAGCCTTATAGACCTGGCCGTTTTCGTTGAAGAAGAACGTTTCAATGGCCTTCTTTCCCATGACAGCGTTATAGTAAATGCTGATGGAGCCGATGCCGCTTGTGACGTCTATGAGTGAGAATTTTAAATCGGGTACTTTTTTAAGCGCCGCCCGCCAATAATTTCCCACGACAATCTTACCTTTCAGGGTTCCCGATTCAATGCCGAGTACACGCTAAACCATCGGTGTCGTTATCTCGAAATCATCGGAATACTGTGTCAAAACGGCGTCGATATCTTGGCTGTTCCAAGCTGCAACCCAATGTTCGGCAAAACGCCTTGCTTCATCAAGAGTCATCTGTTTCCCTCCCTCTGCTCAAAAATCAATACAAGTAGATCTGTGCTCCAGATAAACACACGAAAAACGGCCTTGGAAATTCCCGTTTAAGAACGCTCGCCGGCTTTTTTCAGAAGCAATCCCCAGTCTTCGTTGACCATTTCCTGGATCTGATCGAGGTCCTTATCGGTCAAGTGCCGGAAACGTCCCTGTAGTTTGAAGTATTCCCGGACCAGATATTCCTTCGGTTTGTTATTGATGGTGTAATGGACGCCATTTTCAACCTCGTATAGGGGAAAGATATTTGTCTGGACAGCCATGCGGGCGATTTTCACAGACATATCTGAAGGAATTCGCCAACCGGTAGGACAACTGGCAAAAATGTGCAGAAACTTGGACCCCTTGATAGACTTGGCCTTTTGGACCTTGCGGATAAGATCTTCAGGAAATGCGATATTTGCAGTAGCAACATAGGGGATACGATGCGCGACCAGGACTTCCACAATGTTTTTCTTGCGCAGCCTTTTCCAGTCTTGTCCCGGGGTGGTGGTTGTCCACGCTCCGTAAGGGGTTGAGGAACTGCGCTGGATGCCGGTATTCATGTAGGCTTCGTTATCGTAACAGACGTAGATAAAGTCTTCGTTTCTCTCAACTGCTCCGCTCAGGGACTGGAATCCAATGTCAAAAGTGCCGCCGTCACCGGCCCAGGTAACCACCGAGGTTTCCGTATCTCCCTTCATGTCCAGGGCAGCGCGTACGCCACTGGCGGTGGCGCCGCCGGTTTCAAAGGCGGTATGGATGACGGGGATCTTCATGGCCGATTGGGGGTAAGGGCCGGCGATGACCGACCAGCAGCAGGCCGGTAGCACCATGATGGTCTTTTCACCCATGGCTTTCATGAAAAGACGCATAGCAATGGTTGCCCCGCAACCGGCGCAACCCACATGCCCGGAGCACATATATTCACGATCGTAAGCGTCAATTTGCATATTTCACCTCCTGAAGGCCTATCCAGATGCTTTCTTGCGAGGGGAGATCGGTCTCCCTGGTTTTGATGTAGATTTCTTCCAGAACATCCGTGGTGACATCCCGGCCGCCAAGCCCGGCAATGTACCCGAAAACGGTTGGACGCACCGGCAATTTGTACAGTGCCGCTTTGATTTCCTGAGCAAAGACGCCGCCGGCGCCGAACGAGAAGTTCCGGTCGATGACAGCTACTTTTTTTGCCCGCCCCAGTGCCCGACAAACTGCCTCCACCGGAAACGGCCGGAACATCTTCATCTTGAGAAGGCCTACTTTCTCCCCTTTGGCCCGCAGTTCTTCCAGGAGTAGACGGGTGGTACTGGTGATGGTGCCCGATGTGACCAGAATGATTTCTGCGTCATCGCAGGTAACTGCTTCCACAGAACCATAACGGCGGTTGAATAAAGCGGCATACTCCTCTTCTATTTCGGCGAAGCATGTCATGGCCTCATCCATGGCCAATGCCATGTCATGCCGCATTTCCATATAAAAGGCAGGTGTCACAAGGGGACTTAAGGTATAGGGATTGCGGGTATCGAGATTGAACCTTGGACTGTAAGAAGGCAGAAAACGATCCACTTCTTTCTGCTCAGGTACGTCCACGGGCTCATAGGTATGGGATAGAAAAAAGGCATCCAGTACGACCATGACCGGCAGATTGACCCGTTCCGCCAGGCGGAAGGCCTGAAGGGTGGTATCGAGGACCTCCTGGCCGTCTTCACAGTAAAGCTGGATCCAGCCGGTATCACGTTGAGACAGGCTGTCCGTCTGATCGGTCCAGATGTTCCATCCAGGCCCCAGTGCCCGGTTCACATCTACCATAACAATCGGTAGTCTGGCTGCCGATACCCAGTGCAAAATCTCATGCATCAGGGCTAATCCCTGTGATGAAGTCGCCGTGAAAGTTCTCACACCGGCGCTTTGCGCACCGACCAAGGCAGCGAGACAAGAGTGTTCGCTCTCCACCGGAATGAATTTCGCATTCATTTTACCCTTAGCGCAGTAATCCGAAATGATCTCAACGATGTGTGTCTGAGGTGTGATCGGGTAGGCGGATACTACCTGGACATTCGCCAGGCGGACCGCCTCTGCAACGGCATGGCTCCCTTCGAGTACGCGCTTCATAGTCCCTCCCTTTCCAGGGTTACGGCATTACGGGGGCATTCCGCCGCACACAGGCCACACCCTTTGCAATAATCAAAATTGATATGTCGATCTTCCATATTTCTGCCCCTGATGACTGCCACATCCGGGCAAAAGATATAGCAGTTGTCGCACTGGTTGCAGAGACCGCAATTGAAGCAACGACTCGCCTCCCGTATGGCGAGATTGGCGGATATCCTCATATCGATTTCATTGAATGAACCGGTGCGCTCTTCCACAAGCAGGCGGGGTTGCACAACACGTGCTTCAAACTGGAAATAATCGGTATTGATCTCTTCCGGCTGGACGATATGAGAACTCCGAAGTCTTCGTGCTCCTTGCATGTAGACTTCCATGGAGAGTGACAGGCCATCCCCAACCCTGCATGATGCAAGACGGGATTCAATGGCATCTCTTCCCTGCTGGAAGTAAGTGTCGATGGCCATTGCCGCCTGCTTACCGGAAGCAATGGCCTGGGTGACATTCTTGGTCACATTGGTCAGGTCGCCTCCGTAAACTAGCGGGATGCCCCCCTTGTCAAACTTGATTTGACAGTGGCTTAAGGTGATGGCTCCAGATTTGTCTGAAGGCGGGTTATACCAGGGTTCGGCAACATCCGCACCGGTTGCCGTAAATATTCTTTCTACAGTCACTTCGCTGGTCTTGTCCCCATCCGGGACAATCCGGCCGCGACCGTCCTTGTCCTGTCCTTCGATCTTCATCTTTCTCAGGATAAGCTTGTATTGATCCCCCTGAGCTTCAATGGCACCGGGAGCCAAAAGTTCATGCAACGCAACACCCTCCTCCATCGCCATGGCGATCTCTTCTGCAAAAGCCGGCATATCCTGACGGCGTCTACGATACAAAATCGCTGCTTTCCCACCCAAACGGATAACTGTTCTGGCAACGTCCACTGCCGTATTGCCGCCCCCGATAACGGCCGACAGGCCCTGGCAAGATGGTTTCTCGCCCTGACGGACACTTCTTAAAAACTCCAATCCATCCTTAACGGATTCTGAAGTTTCTCCCGATACACCCAGAGGTGTACTTCGTGAATAACCGCAGCCCATAAATACGGCGCTATAATTGCCCCGGAGTTTGTTGAGTTCCGATTCGGATATATGCTTGCCCGTGAAGATACGAATTCCCTGGCTTTCGATCCTGCCAATCTCGGTTCTTAAAACAGGAGCAGGCAGGCGGTATTCAGGTATCCCCCAGCGCAGGATACCCCCCGCTTCCGAAAGGGCTTCATAAATATCGCACGCATAACCCAACATGGTAAAAAACCAGGCTGCAGACAGACCAGCCGGGCCGGAGCCGATGATGGCAATCTTCTGAGGCTGCGAAGCAAGTTTTTCCAGGGCAGGCTTCAGATCATTCCGGGCGGCCGTGTCGGCGAGATGCCGTTCAATGGTATGAATTGCAAGAGAAGAATCAAATCCTTCCCTGTTACAGATACCTTCACAGGGATGAAAACAGACCCGTCCGCATACGCCGGGCAACGGATTTTCCCGGAGGATCGTCTCCCAGGCTTCCTTGAAGAATCCCTGGGCAGACAGCATCTCAATCCGGGCTATGTCTTCACCGGCGGGACAGGCAGCGCTGCACGGGGATGTCTTATCCTCATAACGCGGCCTGAGATAACGCCAGGAGCCGGTCTTATTTCCTTCCGTCGTTTCATGCGTCCGAGGCATAAACAACGGCCTTAAATTCATTGTAGCTGTATTCATTTTTTATCCTCACTTGTGATCATTCCCAGGATTTTTACCTCCTGGTAGGCTTCTTGGGCCGCGGCGACATTCGCATCGGGCTCGGATGGCACCTCCTCCCATATGGCCGCAATGATGTCGTCCATCGGTGGTGTTTCCATCATGCGGGCAAAAGCACCCATCATGGCGGTATTGACGATGGGAGATGTACGGCTTCCCAGTTTATGCTTAAGCGCAATCATGCCGGCATCCACAATGGCCACCCTGTTGTTTCCGAAACGACTCATGTCGGCAGGAAGGGCGGAGCAGTTGAGCAGAATCCAACCGCCGGGCTTGAGTCCCTTCGTTACGTCAATACTGTTCAGGAGGGTCTGATCCTGGACAACGACATGATCCGGAACCGTGACATTGGTTCTCGCCAGGACCTTCTTTTTATCCAGGCGTAGATAAGCCTCTACGGGAGCACCCCGGCGCTCAACGCCGAAGAAGGGAAAGCTCTGAACCTCATAGCCGGCTTTAAACAACCCATGGGCGAGCAGGGTCGTCAAAACAACCGTCCCCTGGCCGCCTCGCCCGTGAAAACGAATCTCAATCATAAATCCTCCCGATTATAATTTGCTCCACACAACAACGATAGCACTGGCTGATTTGTCATCGAGCCCGCGGTAGCTGTGATTGACATAGGATTCAAAATAGATGGTATCGCCGGGAGAAAGAACCTCAACACGATCGTTCGTGCGGAATTCCAGTCTGCCTTCGATAAGAAATACAAACTCCTCTCCCTCATGGCTGGTGAAAACCATATCGCCGGTCTCCATGGGAAGGAATTCGACAAGAAGCGGCTCCATCTGTTTCTCCGGATTCTTTGTCTCCAGGGATTCGTAGATGTAACTAATCTCACCCTCATGACGATGGTGGGGCCGGCTTTTGATTTTCTTCCGTTCGCCGCTACGCGTAACGGATATCTTAACCGGCGCCTCTTCCTGGAAGAAATGGGACATGCTCGTCCCCAAAGCCTTTGCCAGCTTCAAAAGACTCGCCACGGGAGGAACAATCTCGTCTTCCTCAATCTCCGACAGGACAGATTTTGGAAGCCCGGTCTTGGCGGCCAAGTCCTGCAGCGTTAACTGCCGCCGCTCACGGAGATCCTTGACTTTATTGCCGATACTCAACCCTTCATAAGTGATGCTGTCTTTTTCGTTCATTTCTCTTACCTCGATAGAAAAGTAGTCAATATAGTGGAATAGACATCTAAGTTCCCGGATCTTTATTTTTCTTTCTAAAAGATATTGGACAGATAAACAGATAAAATCACCGCATGCAATACCAGGTAAGATAAGCGGTAAAATATGCTTTTGAGCGGTTGAAAGTCGGGGGTAAGTGGATTGAACGCTGGATATTGGTTTAAAAATAGAGGGGCTTATTGCTGTGAATGGTTTGACTAAAAAGCCATTTTTTCTTTCAGTATTTTAAGATACCTTCTGCTTACCGGTACCAGTTTGGATGTTTTCATTTTTATTTCAGCCTGTTTGTACTCATGTAGGATAATTTCATCTACGTGGTCCAGGTTGACGAGGTATTGTTTATGGCAACGGATGAGATTTGTTCTGGTTTCGAATACTTTGAGAGTCAGTTCCGTGTAGAATTCACCCGGAGGGCAAACCACATAGATTCCTGCCTGGCTGGAACGGACATACTCGATGTCCGACATATTGATAAGCTTAATCCGATTATGAAAAATGCAGGGGATCCTTTTGATCTCTGGATTTGAATAGATGGCTGGTCTGTGGCCGGCATCGATGCTTTTTTTAAGCTTGTGAATCGTTTTCGTCAGCCTGTCTTTTTCAACTGGTTTGAGTAGATAGTCGATGGCGTTTTCATCGAAGGCCTTGAGGGCATAAGCGTCATAAGCGGTAACGAAGACCACGTGCGGCATGAGTTCTTCTTCGATCATCCCCAAAAACTCGAATCCGTCGATGACAGGCATCTGGATATCGAGAAAGACGACATCAGGCTTCTCCTTCTTGATCGCCTTCATCGCATCCAGGGCGTTGGCGCATTTCCCCGTAATTACAAACTCACCTGTTTCCAGAAGCAGAGACTCCAGTTCTTCACGGGCATGAAACTCATCATCCACGATCAGTGTTCGTATCATTTCAGGATGCCTCCATAGGGACATTGATCGTAACCTTCGTCAATTCACTGGGCACGCAGGATAAAACCGTCCCGAAATCATTACCGAACAGGGCTTTGATCCTTTTATCAACGATTTTTATTCCCAGACCACCGCTTCCGATTTCTCCTTGAAACGCCCCGGCGTCATCTTCGATCTCGATGAAGGTAGATCCGTTCAAACGGTAAGCATTGATTCTGACCGTCCCTCCCTCCAGCATGTTTGAAATTCCATGTTTTATGGCGTTCTCAACCAGCGGTTGCAATGTAAAGGTAGGGAGCTTCTGCTTGAGCAGGTTCGGGTCGATGTTCATCTCTATCGCCAGTCGCTCTTCAAATCTTGCTTTCTCAATTTTTAAATAGGATTTGACCTGATCGAGTTCCTCTTCCAGTGTGGATATATCATTGACCCGCTTGATATTGTTGCGCAGGAACATCGAAAGATGGATCAACAGGTCTCTTGCTCTATCTGCATCGTTTCGAAGGATGGAAATAATGGTGTTTAGGGAGTTGAAGAGGAAATGAGGATTTACCTGTGCCTGCAGGAGTTTTAATTCCGATCGCAGAAGAAGATTTTTCTGCATTTGATAGCGCGAAATGAGAAGTTGATTGGAAAGAAGGTTCGTGATTCCTTCGCCAAGCGACTTGTTGATGTTGAGAAATCGCGTGTTTCTCGGTTCGTAAAGTTTGATGGTGCCGATGACTTCATCGTCGATCTGAAGCGGGACGACGAGAACCGAGTTGAGCGGGCACGTTTCCGAAAGGGGACATACGTATTGATTATCGATTCCATCGATAAAGATCACTTTGTTTTCATAGATCGCCTGTTTTGTCAGCGGCGAGGCGATAAAGCTCCCGGGTAGGTGATGATCAGAACCGCAGCCGATAAAGGCCATCACTTTTTCCTTGTCGGTGATGGCTACCGCCCCGACACCCGTTTCTTCGTGGATGATTTTTGCCAGGTCCGTCGCCGTCTGCTGGTTAATCCCCCGGCTGAGAATATTGAGAGATCGTTGCGCAATCTGGAAGGCCTTTCCGGATGATACTGCCGCGATCCTGTCATAAGTATTCTTCTGGTCGCGGATGATACTGACGAAAAGTGCGGCGCCGACTGAGCATGATACAGTCATGGGAATGGCAACGACTTTAACGAGCTCAACGGCATCCGCATAAGGCCGAGAAAAAACGGGGGTGATGGCCATATGGATGACTTCGCCGACAAAAGCCACGGCGAATGCGATACGCGGATCAAATATCGACTCTGAGCGGTGTTTTTTGATCAGGTAGAGGTGGACGATTCCCGCCATGGTCCCCTCGATGGTCGTACTCAAACCACACGAAAATGCAGAAAAACCGCCATATGAGAACCGGTGAAGACCGCTGGTGAAACCCACCGCTGTGCCGAGCAGCGGTCCTCCTATGAGGCCGGCCAGAACGGGGCCGATGGCTCTGGTGTTGGCGATAGCATCCTGAACGGGCAGGCCCAGGTAAGTTCCCATGATGGAGATGGCTGAAAAGAAAAAGTAAAGGTATACTTTATCTTTTGAACTTAAAGATTCTGTAGTCAAGGGCTTGAACCAGGGAGATTTACAGTACAAGTAGGCGACGACAATAAAAATGGACATGGCCTGGATCAGATGAAGAAAAACTTGCATATAATGACCTGCTGAAAAAACGATCTCTTCCTGAAATTATCCTGTAGTGATTTGATCTTCCCTGTGATACCGTCTATATAGTTGCTTCATTTGTCAAGGTATAGTATTTTTAAGAATATATCTATTATAACTTGCATGTGATTGACTTTCCAGGCAGTCTTATATGGGATGACCTGCTGAGAGATGTCGGATAGGCAGGAGCCGCCTGCGAAGAATATCTCTGTGCAACAATTTTCCCAGAATATCAAGTTCAAATACCAGTACTGAGTTCTTAACGGAAGGATATGCACTTTTTCGATCGTTAATCCTCACTTTTTTGAGCCCAAAGCTTTTATTGAGTTGTGAAAGCCATAATCAAGGAATGACTATTATTGACGGTGTCTATAAAGTTAAGTATAGGTTAGGATAGATAACTCTATCCCCTCCCCAAC
>Ga0209749_1000470_pt1 | contig 55410 bp, 70 predicted proteins | sample EPASupsiteSAE347_FD_187267 | JGI IMG/M metagenome (GOLD analysis project Ga0209749, IMG submission 187267) | Bioremediated contaminated groundwater from EPA Superfund site, New Mexico - Sample SAE3-47 (SPAdes) (version 2) | ecosystem: Environmental > Aquatic > Deep subsurface > Groundwater >... | reverse complement strand
GAGACAAACCCATGAATATGAGAAAATCAATTACGCCTAAAAGCGAGATACTCATAGACACAAAAGTGTTACTGGGCTGTAAGCTGGAATTACAAAGGCAGAATTGAAAACTGCCGCCCGATATTAAAGGGTTATGGGATGCTTGAGCGGTATGCGGTGAAAGTCGCATGTACCGTTCTTAGAAGAGAGAGGGCGGGCAACCGCTCTTTCTTATTCGACTTGTTAATGTACATTTTGTTGCGCTTTTTCATTGTCATCTATGAACTCAGGTTCATAGCCGACTTTGCGGTGAGATTATACCACTGGGTAAGATTTCGTCGTCTTTGGCAAATTCTCTTACAGCATGATAATCAGCAGCTAAAATACTGAATTTTTTGCCACTGATGCTTATTGAAACGGTCTCTGCGCCTCTGCGTCTCTGTGGCTTCTGAAAAACCTGCCACCGAGGCACAGAGAGCACAGAGATATTTTATAAGGCAATAACTTTTATTATCCTGAATGCGTATGATGTAGGAATATGATTCTGCTGACGGGAGGAACAGGATTTGTGGGCAGCCATCTGGTAAGAAGACTGGCTCAGGAAAATATCCAAACACGATGTCTTGTGCGGGGGAGCTCGAACATTGAACTATTAAAGGAACTTGGGATGGAAATTGTTTACGGTGATGTGACAGATAAAGATTCCCTTAAAAAAGCAACGATGGGTATGGAAACTGTGATACATCTGGTAGGCATAATAATTGAACATAAAGGGGCGACATTCGAGATTATCCATAAACAGGGAACAATGGACCTCGTGGAAGCATGCAAAAAGGCCGGAGTGAGACGTTTTATCTATATCAGTGCATTAGGGGCGAGGGAAAATGCCAGAAGCAGGTACCACAGAACCAAATGGGAGGCAGAGAGAGCAGTGATAAACAGCGGAATGGAATACGTCATCTTCAGGCCTTCTATAATGATCGGTGAGGGGGGTGAATTTATCACCATGCTCTCCAGGATTGTGCGCTCGGCACCGGTAATACCGATAATAGGCGGGGAAAGCAAGGTGCAGCCTATTTATGTTGAAAATACCGCGGACTGCATAATAAAATCACTGACCGATCCGAAAACAACCAACCGGATATTTGAGATTGCCGGACCTGACCAGATAACGTATAAAGAGCTTTTTCTTACGCTAATGGACGTTCTCGGGATTGACAAACCCACTTTTCAGATCCCGATTACCTTTATGCGGCCTGCGGCATGTGTTCTTGAAAGAGTATTGGAAAAACCACCCATAACAACCCAGCAGTTGATGATGCTGGAGGAAGACAACATCTGTGATATAAAAGAAATGCAGGAAGTTTTTAACCTCAGGCTCGTGCCTCTCAGGGATGCCCTGAAAACATTTTTACAGCCACTTGAAAAATATAGGGAAGTGATCGCATGAGCGAGTATCCCAGGTTGGTCGTGCATCAAGATGATCCTTTAAATGCGGAACCGCCATTAGAGGCACTATGCCAATCGCCTGTAACGCCGGTCGATCTCTTCTTCATTCGCAATCACGGCAATATGCCTGCGGTCGACCCGGCGGCATATCGCCTGTCGGTCGAGAATACACCTTTCCCGCTGTCGCTGTCACTCGAAGACATTCAACACCGTTTTGACAAAGTTACGGTTGAAGCAACGCTGCAATGCGCAGGCAACCGGAGGCATGAGTTGACAGCCGTTCAACCGATCCCGGGCGAATTGGAATGGGACGCGGCGGCGATCAGCAACGCTACATGGAGCGGCGCGCGTCTGCGCGACGTGCTGCTTGCCGCCGGGATCGATCCGGCTGCAGATCAACAATTGTTTGTGGCTTTCGAGGGACTTGATGAAACCGAACGACATAATCGGCGCATCCACTTTGGCGGATCGATCCCGATTGACAAGGCGCTCTGCCCCGAAGTGATCCTTGCGTACGAGATGAATGGAGCGCCGCTTACGCCAGCACACGGCTTCCCACTGCGCATAGTAGTGCCGGGTTATATCGGCGCACGCAATGTCAAGTGGTTGAGCCGTATCATGGTGCAGGCAATGCCATCAGACAACTACTTCCAGTCGCATGCTTATAAGCTCTTCGCGCCGAACGTCACGCCCGAAACGGTGGTTTGGGACTCAGGTCTGATGTTGGGCGAGATGTCGATCAACGCCGTGATCTGCTGGCCGCACAATGCTATGGCAATTCCAGCCGGGGCAATCGAAGTGCGGGGTTATGCGATTGCAGGGGGCAACCGACATGTGGCACGCGTCGATGTCTCGGTCGATGGCGGACAATCGTGGAATAGCGCTGATCTGTTGGGAGACGCACGACCGTGGACGTGGCGGTTTTGGCGGGCACTATTGAACCTCACACCCGGCGAGCATAAACTTGTCGTACGCGCTGTGGATTCTGCGGCGAATACGCAACCAGAGGACGTGCGCAGTATCTGGAACTTCAAGGGCTACATGAACAACGCCTGGCATCGTGTTACGGTGAAGGTGACGTAGATTTAAAGCTTGATATCCTTATTTTCAACAAGGATGCGGAACTCATCAAGGCTCAGGCGTCCGTTCTTCTTGAACTTTTCCTTTGCCTGTTCCCTCTTTCCCTCGTTCTTCTGCTCATCCTTGACAAGCTGTATCTCTTTCATCTGCTCAAGATAAGCCCCAAGTTCCTCCCTGAGCTTCGGGATTTCGGCTTTGAGAGCGCCTATCCTCTTTCGAAGCGGGGCTATGCCTTTATATTTCTCGGATAACTGGGAATGGTAGGAGTCTGCCTCCTTCCGAAGCTCGTCCACCTCTTTATAGGTCGCTATCATTTCCTCGTGGTATTTCTGGGATTCAGGTGCAAGAACCTGGATCTGGGCATGCAGTGAATCCATATCCGTGTAGATCTCCCTGGCTTTATTATATTCCTGCGACATCTCGGTATGGATCTCGTTGGCTTTTTTAGTCGCATCAAGCCTCATGCCAAGCTCAGTCAGCCGTTTAAAGATATCGATCTCATGCTCAAGCGGGATGTCGGCGGTCAGGAGCATATTCATCTCCTCGCTGTACGCTTTATCAAGCGTTTCGATCCTTCCTCGCGCGGTCCTGTTGAAGTCATCCCTGGTCTTTTTGAGATCTTCTATTTTTACACTGAATTCCTTTCCTCTGCCTTTTAGCCGCTCACGCATGGATTTCAGCTCTGCTATCCTGGCATTGGCTTCATCGCGCTTTTTTCTCAATTCGGCGGCTTTAAGTGATAGTTCTTTTACCCGTGCGTTCAGGTCATCCCGCTTAGTTTTTAATTCGCTGCCGCCTGAGTTGTGAAGCGATATGTCCCGGAAAATACTTTTCAGTTCCCTCTCGTTCTGCTCTAACCGCTGCCTGAGAAAGTTGATCTTTTCTTTTAACTCCCGCTCCGAGAGCTTCGGAAATGCCTTCGGCGCCGTGTCATGCGCTGCGACCTCGCCCAGGGCCACGGTATTACCCTCTACGGTCTCCTGTGCAGCAATCTCCTGTGCAGGCAGTTCTTCGTGTATTTCTTTGTGTATCTCAGCAGGGGCATCCATAGCCGCAAGTATATCATTCTCAGCCAACATTGATCCCACCTAATTGTTTTTCCCAGTATGCAACAGCATTTTTGTGGCTTTCAATCCTGTGCCTCAACCAGTTAAAGCGCCCTTCGATCTCGCTTATCTGTTTATCGTGATCTTTAGCAGATGCGGTATTCTGCTCTGGTTTATCCTGAAGGGATAACAGCTCCCTGTGGGAAGAGTTCGCTTCGTTCAATTTATCTGTTACTCCACTGAACGTTATCGCAAGCCCGGCCTTTCCGGCAGCAGATTCAACGTCATAAAAGAGCTTTATTATTTCAGCTATTGTCCTTTCTTCATCCTCGATATTCCTGGAGGTCTGAAGCCTTTTCTCAAACTCGTCCATCCTTGCTGTGATCCTCTTTACATCCTGGATACCGGCAGCCGTACCTGTTCGCATTTTATCAAATACCTGATTGAAAAGCTCCTCTCTTTGCTTTTTTGCCTGGTGGAAGAGCAGATGGTATTTTTCGTTCAGGACCTCGATCCTGGATTCGGTTGCCCCTATCTCTTTCTTGAGAGCAAGAGATTGCTCTCTGGCCGCATTTAAGCTGCTCTCGGTCTCTGAGAATTCGGTATTGAACGCCTCAAGGAACCTGTTATGCTTGTCGATAACCTGTTCGATCAATCTTTTACCATCAACTATTTCGCTCATATTCGTACCATCTGCGCATGGGGGATACCCTCAATGAATATCACGGCATCCGAATCAATGCATCCGCAATCTACTGCACAGGCTACGGCTCTCTCACCTGCGATATTCGCGATCGTGGCGCATGATAATGCTTCTTTGACCTCTCTTTCGCTTGATTCACTGCCTTTGTAAAAGCTGTTATCCAGCTTAAGGACAAGTTCGCCTTCCTTGAATTTTTTCCCGATAATATTCTTATCGCAAATGGCTACGATTATCTGTCCTTCTGTCTCGTATTTTCTCATGTACATAATTAAACAACCCTGAACCGTCCGTTCGTTACTTCAAGTATCTCTCCTACGGTTTTTAATTTCATTATATTATCTTCAACTGTATCTTTCTTAATACCTGATTCTTCCGCCTTCGATATAATCTCTTCTAAAGGAACTGCGCTCTTATGTTCTTCCTGGAGCTCCCTTATTATTTCCTTCAGTACTTTTATCCTGTCGCGCTGGCTCTTGCCCATGCCGACGTTAATAATATCAGCATCAAGCCTGCCTGTCTCGGGATCGGTCATGACCTGCTTCAGGCTTGCCATTACGATCCGTATAACTCGGGCCGTATCTTCTGTGGTTACGGCGTGGCTGAGGCGCACGCGCGCGCTCGCCTCAGCCAGGCGGATAAGCGCCTCCAGCTGGCGCGCTGTCACAGGCACAGGAGAATTGGGGTCTTCGCCCTGTTTCCGCAGCCCCAGGTAAAAATCGATGAGCTTTTTCCTGGCATCATCCTGGATAATGGGGAATATGTTCCTCTTGGTATATGCGATATACTTCCGCAGCATATCCGCCTGGATAACAGGCTGTATGACCTCCATGGCTTTTGCTATCTCGTCCTGGGTTATGCCTGAATTGATGATATTGTTCCTCCTGACAGATAGTTCTCCTGCATAATGCGCTTTAAGTATGTGCTCCGCGATCGCCGTATCCCTTTTAACCGTGGGTTCGTCAGTCAGGATGAATATGAGGTCAAAACGCGACAAAAGGGCTGGAGGCATGTTTATCTGCTTTGCGATGGGCTCGTACCTGTCAAACCTGCCGAACTTTGGATTGGCTGCTCCTAGCAGAGCGCAGCGCGATTTCAATGTCGCCATGATGCCTGCCTTCGCGATACTGATCGTTTGCTGTTCCATGGCCTCATGCATCGAACTTCGGTCATCAGCCTCCATCTTGTCAAGTTCGTCCACGCACGCAAGACCCATATCCGCCAGCACGAGCGCCCCTGCTTCAAGCGTCCAGCGCCCCTCGCCGAACTCGTCCTTGACCGCTGTGGCGGTAAGACCTGCCGAGGTCGAGCTTTTGCCGCTCGTATATATGCCGCGAGGCGCAAGCCTTACTCCATAACGTAAGAGCTGGGATTTTGCCACTCCCGGATCTCCCACGAGCAGGATATGGACATCGCCGCGGATGCGCGCGCCGTCAGGCAGGGATTTTGGCATGCCTGAGAAGAGCTGCAGTGCCATTGCTTCCTTGACCTCTTCGTAGCCGTAGATGGACGGGGCTATCGAGCGGATCACCTTATCGTAAACCAGCGGATCATTCCCAAGAGCAAGTATCTCCTCTACTTCCTCTTTTGAGATCTCTATATCTTCAAACTCCTTGTCCTCTATTTCTATGGATATGCCGTCAAGTACAAGGTCAAAGAATGTACTCTTTCCCTGCTGCGTGCTTCTCTGGAAAGAGCGCAATATGCCGGAAATCACTACGCGGTCGCCGGGTGCTACAACCCCGGCGAGGTCATCATCGACATCTACGTCCAGGGTCTGAGGTTGTTCGCCTCCCCTTAAGTCATCCGGCGATTCCTGGACTCGCAGCTTCTGCGCATCGATGAACTCGGATTCCTCATGTATAAGCTTGAATGGACCCTTCCTTCCGCAGACCTCATTCTCACACTCGTAAGGTTCAACGAATTTGCCTTCACCCTGCGGCACCATTGATACATGTTCGCATCTCTGGCACTTAAAAGCTGCACTGATGACCTTGGGTCTCACCTCCGTGGCTTTCCGGATAAGACCCGATACTGCTATGAACTTGTTGATATTGATGCTCCGAAGCTCTCTTATCTGTATCCTGTGCTGCTCAGGCAGTTTGATTATCCTTATATGGGTATTCTCGAATTCAACGTTTGCAGGCAGATTTACTGCTTTGAGTGCTTCGTTCGCATGGTTCAATACAGTCTCAGGGCGCTCAATAAGCTCCCGTGAAAGCTCAGGATCAAAATTCTCAAGGTCAGAGAACTGGACGAAAAGACTGCGCTTCTCTGGATAATGATTTGCTAACTCAAGTATGTCGTCCCAGTAGTAGCGTTTGAGGAATTCTTCCCAGATTTGATGTGACGATTGCGCCATCTGTAGCTTTGATAAACCTGTCTGTTTATATAGGTATTCTTCCCGGTTTTTTACTAAATACCAGAAGGTACACCAATGATTCGATGGTACTAAAATTTTTTCCTTGCGAAGCCTGCAGTCATTTGTTTTAATCTATTTATTCAACCCCCTTATTTCTATTGGAGAGATTAAATTATAATGCTCGTGATAATGATGAAATAGATGACTATTAGCTTGCCCCAGGCTATTCGGTTTAATAAACACATTGTTTACAATGTTGTGAATATCAGGTGACTTCTCACATTTTTAGATAACAACATGAGTGATAAACCACAGTTTCATCTGGAACCAATAAAAAGGAGGATAGTGGGCAGATGGGATTATGGTGGTGTGGAAAAAAAGTTTATCTACCCACTATTGATTCGTATAATCACGAACATACTATTTATAGTTTACGTTATTTTCCGCCATGTTGATTATCTCTTTTAAATTTTGGTTCGATACCCTGCAGTTCCCCGATCTCAAATTCACAGAAATCGTATCCTGTGCCCCAGCATTTTATCTCTTTCACAGAATGCTTTTTCCCTGTTTTTTTATCAAGCACGCCTGCTATGATCCCTGCATCGCTCGGACAGAGAGATTTCCCCACATCCGGCATGTGTCCGCACTGGTAGCAGTCTTTCACTTTTATCCTGTTTACGTCAGCTAATTCTACAGTACCCAGGTTAAGTTTTTTCCATATACCTGCCAGTTCTTTCAGCACGTCCTCAAGCCTGGAACCATTTATCTGCTTTGAGATGACGTTTGATCCTATATCGTAGCCTGCATCGTAGAGCGGTTTATCCAGTTCTATACCTGTATTGAGCATGGATGATTTCAAAAGGCGCAGAAAAACTATTTTCGCTTCATTTTTCTCTCTCGTTCCCCTGGTCATCATCTCATGTATTTCCTTTTTTACCTGCTCCATTAAAACGCCCTGTTTATGCCTTGCAACTGAAAGGACATTGGGGTTAACAGCATAGTATTTCATCCGGATGCCGTGTTCCTCGTGCTCAATCCTTGATACTTTCACAACCCCTGCATCAAGAAGCAGTCTGATATGATGAGAAATCGTCGGTTTGCTCAGGTTCAATAGCCCGGCAAGCTGTGAGTTCGTCAGCTCTTTCTCATAGAGCAGTTCGATTATCTTTACTCTCGTCCCGTCAGAGAATATCTTTGCAATCTCTTCATCGGGCTTCAGGATATAGGTCATGGTTGTAATAGCCTCAGTAAGGTTTATATGAAATTAGTTTTATTTGAACCTTACTGTTAGATGTCTATCTAACAATGGAGGTTTTTATGGAACTGATAAGTGAGAACAAAATCGGAATCGTTAAAGGAACGGTTGTGGAAGAAGCAGCCGAGAACAATTTCAAAGGAGAGACAGGCGAAGTCGGGCTGTACCTTGCTATGGCAAAACAGGCACAGCGTGAAGGCTATCCTGAGATTGCAGAGGCATTGAAAACTATAGCTTTTGAGGAAGCCTGGCACGCGGCAGGGTATGCCGAGCTCACAGGCAGGATATCAAACAGCACAGAAGAGAACCTTAAGAGAATGCTGAAAGGCGAAGAGGGTGCAAATAAATATAAGCGGGAATCAGCAGTAAAATCAAAAGAAGCAGGAATAGACGAAGCTCATGATTTCTTTGATGTCTCGGCAAGAGATGAGGCAAGACACGCCAGAGCCATAAAAGGTTTGCTTGACAGGTATTTTAAACAGGGGTGAGATGAATGGTAGATGCAATAGCAGAGCAAAAAAACGGCGCTGTGGCAGTACTCCCTGCAACACCGGCCGGGGTGATTACAGCAAAACAGCTTGAAGCGATTGCAAAAATCGCAAACGATGGTGCCGGGCTGGTAAAGCTAACATCCATGCAGAGAATCGCAATACTTGTGAAAAAAGAGCAGATCGATATTGCCAGGAATCAGCTTGCTGAGGCGGGTTTGAAGGTCGGCGTAGTTGGTAAAAGGGAGGTTTGGAATCCCATGGGATGCACTGGCGCGCTGTGTAAATACTCAAGACAGGATGCCCTCAGCGATGCTGTGGCAATTGCCGATCTTGCAGGCATAAAAACCCCAAGGCAGGTTAAAATCGGGATCAGCGGATGTCCGAACTCCTGCGCATGGAGCAAAGTTGTGGATATCGGGCTGATAGGAAACAAAGATGGGTACGATATCTACATAGGGGGCGATGCAGGCAGGAGCCCGCATATCGGACAGAAATTGAAAACCGTACCGAAGGAGAAAGCGGTGAGCGCAGTAAAAGAGATCGTCGACAGGTTCAATACATATGGAAAAGACGGTGAACACATTTACCAGGTAATTGAAAGAGTAGGGCTTGATGCGTTCCGGTAGCCGGAATTAGCGCAGAAGATGAGCGTATAAATGAGCCACGGAGGCGCAGAGACACAGAGAAATACTTCAAAGACCTCTCTGTGTTCTCCGTGCCTCTGTGGCTATTGTTTTTAAAGGTTAAAAATAAGCCTGCATATAAAGAATAAGGTTTTTGCCTCTCAAGCCGTAATCAGGCGCATGTTCGCAGTCAGAGCTGAAGGGATATATAAATACTATAAGAGCGGCACAGGTGGGAGAAAAGAGGTACTGAAGAACGTCTTCCTCGATATAGAGGAAGGAGAGATATTCGGCATCCTGGGCCCGAACGGTGCTGGCAAGACCACCCTGATCTCAATTCTCTCCACTCTTACGATACCTGACAGCGGGAAGGTTGAGGTCTTTGGCATGGACGCCCTCAAAGAAGCGAACCGGGTGAAAAATATAGTGAACATAAGCAGCGGGAATCCCAATTTCCCCTGGAGCCTCACTGTGTATGAGACCCTGCTCTACTTCTCGATGCTGTACGGGTTAAAAAACAAAGAAAAGGCTGTAAATAATGTTATCGATATGCTGGAGCTTCCGGCTTTCAGGAACTCAAGGTTCGATGCACTCTCTACTGGCACGAAGCAACGCCTTTCCCTTGCAAAGGCGTTACTGAACGAGCCGCGCCTCCTGTTCCTGGATGAGCCTACCGTCGGTCTTGATCCTGATATGGCAATAAAGATCCGGAAACTTATCAGGCGCATCCATGATGAGCAGGGCATTACCCTTGTGCTTACAACACACTATATGAAGGAGGCTGAAGAACTCTGCGATCGCATCGCGTTCATCAAGAGTGGTGAAATAATAGCGAACGCCCCTCCGGGGACACTGAAAAGGCAGATGAAACTCGGTGAGGCTATTATTATCGATTATGAAGGCAGGTTCGATGATGCTGCCCTGAAAGGCATCCCTGAGATACTCGATATCCAGCATGTTCCCGGCAGAATAAGGATAGTGGCTGAAGATGTAGAACCCATTCTTGATAGCATCATAAAGAAATTCTGCAATGTTCACATAAAGAACATTGAAGTCTCCCAGCCCGATCTTGAGGACGTGTTCCTCAGGCTTGTTCATTAAATGTATATTTTATAAACGAAAAAAACAAATAAGTGTACCATGAAGCAGTCCACCCACAATAACCCCAAACAGGCGGCTGGAGAACTGGCTGCACAGCTCGTAAAGAACAACATGATCGTCGGGCTGGGCACAGGCTCAACTACAGCCTACGCCATAAAAGAGCTCGGCAGGCGCGTCGCCTCAGGTCTGGATATCCTTGGCGTACCCACATCATACCAGTCAGCCTTCTTAGCAGCGGAATGCAACATCCCGCTCACCACGCTGGATGAGCACCCGGTCATCGATATCGATATCGACGGCGCAGACCAGATAGCTGGCTTCACTGCTATCAAAGGGGGCGGAGCTGCTCATACTCGCGAAAAGATCGTGGCTCTGTCCTCTAAAAAATTCGCCGTGGTCGCGGACGAGTCCAAATGCACTGATGTCCTGACCCATCCGGTACCTCTTGAGGTACTGCCGTTCGCGCGAAAGCTTGTATTAAAAAATGTTGAAAAGCTTGGAGGAAAAGCCGGGCTGCGTATGGGTGTCAGCAAAGATGGTCCTGTCATCACGGACAATGGGAACTTCATTATGGACGCGGATTTCGGGAGAATGAGCGACCCTGCATCCCTGGGTGAGCAGCTTTCGCAATGCACTGGCATTGTGGAACACGGGATATTCACAGGCGTTGATACTGTCTATATCGGAAAAAAGGATGGCTCGGTAGAGATAATGAGCCCTTAGGAGCCTTTTATGTCGTTGCCAAATTCATCATTCCCGAGGTTCTCGGTCACCTTTGTTCCTTCTTTTACCCTTACCTCAGGCCATATCCTTACTGTTGAATTAACCGTTACCCCTTCCTTGATTATAACTCTCGGCCCGATCACGGTCCCTGTCTCAAGTATGCATGAATTTTTTATTCCGGTCGCATTATCGATGATAGCGCCCGAGATGGCAGTGTTTGAGCCTATCTCAACATTGTCAAAGATGTAAGAGGACAGGATCCTTGAATTATTGCCAATCCTGCAGTTTGAGCCTATGGATGTATATGGACCTATCAGGACATTGTCCCCGATAGAGGTATTTTCCCCGATAACTATCGGTCCGACGATCGCTGAATTTGAGCCCAGGGACACGTCATGCTCTATATCGACAGGACCTGATACTTTCGCGTCTTTAATATTAAAGCGCCCTGATATCTTGGTCCCCGGCATCTGCTCAAGCATCCACCTGCATGCTTCCCTGTACGCCTGCGGGTTGCCTATATCTGTCCATCTCCCGTGCACGAGGAAACCGTTGATGTTCTCTCCCCTTTCCATTATAGCGGGGAAGAGGTCTTTTGCGAAATCGTATTTCTGCTTCGGTATCCAGTCAAGGACTTCAGGGTCGCATACATATATGCCCGTGCTTGCAAGGTTGCTGAAGATCTGACCCGGCCCCGGTTTCTCAAAGAAGCGGGTGATCCTGCTATTAACGTCCATGTCCGCGATACCGTATTCACGCGGGTCATCTATGGGTATCAGCCCGATGGTCACAGGCGCGTCGTTTTTCTCATGGAACCTGTATAATTCCCGCAGCCCCAGGTTCATCACATGGTCTCCCCCCACGACCATGAACGGCTCACCCTCAAAGAGTTCCTCTGCATTCTTTACCCCGCCCGCGGTCCCAAGTTTTTCTTTCTCGTGGACATATTCGATATGCACCCCGTACATACTGCCGTCGCCGAACGCATCTTCTATTTCGCCGCCGAGGTAGCCCAGGGTCACCACTATATCGTTAAAGCCTTCCATAGCCAGGTGCTCTACCAGATGTACTACCGATGGCTTGTTGAGCAACGGGATCATCGGTTTAGGTCTGTCGAAAGTAAGAGGTCTGAGTCTGGTACCCTCACCGCCACACATTATACACGTCTTCATTCGAATTCCTTAACTGGATTTGGTTATTAGAGTATATAGAGCTATCGTTTTGAACCCCGGGTAACGGGGTCCTAAAACCAAGCCTATGCTCATCATTTTTCAACGCATACCACGCTGTAAGGTCAAATGATGATTATATAAATGCACATTACATTTTAGTAGTAGGCTCACTTCGACAGTAGTCTAATATTGTGGTAAACTCCGTAACATTTAAATATCTTATCATTATAATGATAAGATGAAGGCTGGACCGCAATCAATGTTGCGGGCATGACCTCATCCGAAGGAGACAAAAAATGTCGAAAATAATGCACGTACAAACGGTTCTTGTGCTGGATGACATCGAAGCCCTTAAGAAGAAGACGGGTGAGAGCAGCACCAAAGACGCCCTCGCAAAGGCGGTCCATCATTACCTTGAGTGCGAATACACGCACGTAGAGGATATGTGGGCTAAGAAGCTCGAAAGAGTAGTAAGCCGAAAGAAAGAGGAAGTTTAAAGGAGGAGAATATATGAGATCGTTTAGAAGGAATGAAGAGGCAGTATCGCCAGTCATTGGTGTTATCCTCATGGTGGCGATCACTGTCATATTGGCGGCTGTGATTGCCGCATTCGTGTTCGGACTGGGCGGACAGCAGCAGGCTGCGCCGACTGCAAGTATAGTGGCAGCGAATAACCCGGATACAACCGCCACAGACCTGAAGATTCAGCACAAAGGCGGAGATACACTGAAAGGCGGAGACTGGAAAATATCGATAGTCCTGGTTGGAAATGCACCGGCATATAATAATTCAGTTACAGGCAGTGACCTCTCAGTTGGAGCCCAGATAACGGCCAACACAACAACTAACTCCAGTAGCATAATAACTAACCAAAGCGTAACACCAATGGTGGGAACTGGTTTAGCATCAGGCCAGAAGTACGATTTGAAGCTGGTTCACATCCCATCCAACGCCATGTTGCTTGATACTGTAGTTGAAGTAAGGTAGGGCGAATTTTTATGCCCTCTTTTTACTTTTTTTGGGGGCAGCTTGATTTTTATTTTAATAAATTTAAATCAAATCGTAATGGTGTATCTCCCGTCATCGGAGTTATATTGATGGTAGCGATTACCGTAATAGTAGCAGCAGTGGTTGCAGTGTTCGGATTTGGATTTGCTGGTGATTTTGGTCGCGCGGCTCCAAAACCGCCTACTGCGGCTATTACAGTAGCAAGTGTTCCTGAAACCATTGGAATTATCGATATGAAGATAACGTACCGTGGCGGAGATATACTGAAAGCAGGTGATTGGGAGCTGTCCATAGTTCCTGTAGGACAGCCGCCTGCATATCGGAAATCGAGTGCTGATTTTAGGGCTGGTGATATGATAATTACCAGCAATTTGACAAGCGGCACTGGAAATTATACCGTAACTAACATCAGTGTTGCTTCTGATGATACTCCTGGCACACTTACAGCAAACAGCAAGTACGATGTTAAGATTATCATATATCCGTTCAGGAGCATGGCGCTCGATACGATGGTTGAAGTAAGGTAAAGCTATTGCTCCTTCTTTTTCCGGCGCGTATGTTTTTGGATACGGGGCGCCGCCCCTGCTTGAGAGACCGCTGACGACGAGCATGATTGCGGCAAGTAATCCCGAAACACCTGCTGCAGATATAAAGATAATTCACAAAAGCGGGGATGTACTGGTGGGCGGCGGCTGGAAGCTGTCCGTGGTCCCTGTTGATGCGGCGCAGGAATTCATCACCGCGAATTCAAGCAGTGAGTTCAGTGTCGGCGACCAGCTTACCGTTGCCAATACTACGATTGGGGCGAACTGGCTGGATAACAGGACGCTGAACGGAGGAGGACGGTTGATAAAGGGTGAAAAGTACAATGTAAAACTTATCCAATACCCATCCCAGGCTCTGATGGTTGATACGGTAATTGAAGTGAGGTAAGGTGAGGTTAAAGATTCTCATTTTTATGGACTAACTCGTTTTGCAAATCCGGCAAAGTTTTAAGTAGAATTCTAAGTATCATACGGCTATGGCAAACCTCGCGGATGTTCTTAAAGCTATAAAAGAGCTAATTACAGTTACTGAAAAAGTCAGAGAGAATACTGAAGAAATTAAAGAACTAAAGAAAGAAATAATAAATCTCAGAAAAGATATGGAAAAGGGATTTAGTGATTCTAAAGATGAGTTTAGAGCTTTCCGCGAAGAATCCCGCTTGAGTGATTCAGAATTTAGAGGGGATATTAAGGCAATCCTGAACAGACTTGATACTAAAGAGGAAGTAGCAGCCCTTAAAGTTCAATTAGCCGAACACATAGCAGCCTGCGAAAAAGCAAGGGCTTGATACAGCCCTGTCACCAATAATTTGTAACAGACGGCAAGCTCATCTCAGCAGCGGGGTCGTGAGAAGCAGCCGCAAGAACTCATGTATATATTGGGAAACCGGCAGCATCATCGAAACGCCCCGGTCATAAGCTTCTCCCCTGCCGAGGATATTTGAAATGAATACCCAGGAAAATGAAAGGGAAAGGCAGATAGAAATAACGTATTTTAAGTATTTTTCTTTATTAAACTTATTATGAACCATGATAAAAACGATAACAAGTAAAATATATAACAAACTTATTAACTTGGTCAAGAATATAACGCTTGAAAATCCCGGCTGCAAAAACATATACGAGAGCAGGATAAGAGTAAAAAGAGTTAAATATGAGCCGGCAAAAGACAAAGAAAATATTTTATCAAGATTGATTTCAACGTATGACGGGAACATGGCATTCAGAGCCCTGACAGCCCAATAAATAAGCGGTATATAAAATATGATAAAGTATCGGTAATCGTATGAAAATCCATCGCTGAACTTATAATTAAACGGCATATAGAACAGAAATACCAGAATAAACATCAATATGAAAAATATATCCATTAACCCAAGCCTTGCCCATGTCGCTTTTAAAAAGGTTTCTCTTTGCAGTTTACAGGTTCTCCTGAGCTTTGAAAGAAATATTATCGAAACTGGAAGGACTATGGAAAGCAGTGGATTGATCTGGAATATGGATGATTTTACAGGTACGTCCGAGTAGTAAAATATTCTGAAGATACTCTTTGTTATTGCCTCCAGCGTCAGCTTGCCCCAGTAATTATCAAAATAAACAGGGATCATTCTGAGAGTTTTTAATATATCCATCGAATAGTCCGAAACAGCAAAAATCCCTGTTTTAAAATCTTTTGTAACCAGGGGCGTCGCTACTGTTATCTCAGGCTGCGGACCGTAGCCCAAAAAGAAAATTGGATTACCGATTACAAGATAATTGTTTATAAAATATGGCAGTAAAGCGATCATCATTATAATAAAAATCTTTATCGAGTAATTGAGAAATGATCTTACCTGATGGAATCCTTCTCCTTTGAAAGGCTCTTTAAAGAAACCCTTCACAAAAAGTATATCAATAAAGTACAGAGAAAAAACAGAGGCAGCGCGTCGAATATACGCCCCCATGCAATAACCCCGGATAAACCGTATGCAAGATATACAAATCTTGGATTGCATACGGTTAAGTAGTTATAAAAAAAGAAAAAACTTGCTAAAGAAAGAAATATAGATAACGCATGTTCTTTCACACCGACTCCCCAGAAAGAGTAGGGGGTCGTAAAAAGAAATACGATAGCTGCAAATAGCCCTGAGTTTTCATTGAATATAGCCCTGAACAACTGATACATCAATACTACGCCCATGGACGTTATGAAAATATTAAAGAATTGTATTGATATCAACTCACCCCACGCATCGAATGAGACTGGCTTGTACAAAAAGAGATTCAAGCCAAGTATAAATAAAGAGATAACTATACAAAGGTTTAGGATATTGACATTATTAAATTTCCTGGCGAGAGAATATCCTAACAATACTATAAGTAATGACCAGAAAAGAGCAAAAAACACAACGATATCTATAAAAAAAGAAATAAAATACAGAGTGAGATAAAAAGGCATCGCGAATACCGGAACAGCATGTGAATATACCGAATATGTAGCTCCATCCTTCTCGAAAGACCATGCTGCACCAAGAGGTATTTTTATCCTGTCAAGGGAGAGAGAACCGTATTCAAGATTAACAAGCTGGTTTACCAGCGGTTTTTCATCCTGCAAAAAGATACGGATATCCCACATTGAAATCAGAAAAACGAAGGCAATGAGAAAAAGGATAATAGACCAGCAATCCACAACGGTAGCTCTATTACCAATGTTTTTATCCCTGAGCATTATCTGATCATCCTGTGTGTTATTATATCAACCGCACGCATACAGACCCCCCTCCTTGGTACCTACATATACGATCTCTCCCCGCACGATCGGTGATGCCCTTATCGTCCCGTTAACAGCGCACAAGCCCTCGACCCTGCCGTCCGTCCTGTTAAGCCTGAACATGCTGCCGTTCAAAGTACCTGTGAAAACCGAATCCCCTTCAACGGCTGGCGGGGCATATACGGGGTAAAGCTGCTCCGATTTCCATATCCGTTCTCCTGTGCTTGCGTTCAGTGCGTGCACCTTTCCATCATAGGAGGCAGCATAGATCGTATTACCAGCCAGCACCGGAGAGGCATCCACAAAATAACCTGTTTCGTATTTCCACCTCTGTTCCCCGGTTAATGCATCCAGTGCATTGACCGCGCCGCTCCTGTCCCCAAAGTAGATCGTATCTCCTGCTGCCATCGGAGAAGGCCAGATATTGTCATCCCATGCCTTTTTCCATTTCAAAGTCCCGTCCGTTTTATCCACGGCATATACCGTTCCTTTGTAAGAGACTGCGACCAGATTATTGCCCGCAACAACAGGTCTTGATATGATGGGGTCGTCTGCAGTGAACCTCCATTTTGTGGCCCTGCTTGAGATATCGACAGCATTCATTATTTTGTTAGTGCCGACATAGAGCATGCTGTCATCAGCCTGTACAGGAAGAGCTGATACGAAGCCGGATGGGTCGCCCTGGAAAGATATCTCTGTGATGCTGCCATCATTTGTATCTATGGAATATATCCTTGCCGATAAGCCCTGTCTCGTTGCTGCATACAGCTTATCCTCTATAAGCTCAGAGGATGCAAGTTTGTTCGGGAATTCTTTTTTCCATGCAAGAGATTTTTTATCAATATCTATGGCATATATCTTTTTATCAGAGGTTGCATATATGAGATTGTTTTTAATAGCCAGGTTGAATATCTGCTCCCCAAGCTCATAACTCCACGTTATATTCATTTTCTGCGTAGCCCGTCTTACTGTCCTGTTATGCAGGTTATCCCCGGATGTCTTTACGGCTTCCCCCATGTACCCAATATCTATCAATTCCCCGCCCAGGACCTGCTGATCGCTGACTCTGATGCTCCTGGCAGGTAATCCGTTGATCGAGAGGGTGTAGTCCCCGGCTGGACCTGTATCATAGGGCGTGCCCTCTGTAGCGTATGGGACCACGAGCGTAAAATTCCCTGCCGCATCTGCTTCTATTCTGTTAATGTAATTAAATGTCCTGTTCCGGTTAGTGCTTACGGGGACGGATATGTTAAGGCGCGCCCAGGGCTGGGCTTTTCCTTTTATTTTTGCGCCCGGAACGTACTCAAAGACCTTTATTTTTTTTAATCCTGCCTTATTCAGCCAGGTAGTATTCGATTCGTAAACAAGCCTGTAATGGGATAACGCTTTTGCATCCGATTTTAATGGGTTTTCGACAGAAGAGCCGTCCAGCAGGAATAATCTTGCGTAAACGGTGTTGTAGTAGTTATCGTTCAACAGGTTAGCACTGGCAGTATAATCAGGGGTCGGTACCTCAAAGACATAGTAATAATTTGGTTCGTTTTTTCCTGCCATTTTAAGGACACTTCCAAATTTGCCATACACAAAATCCTTATAGCCCAGCCCGGTGCCGCTATCAAGGATTATGTATCTTGTTTTTCTCCGGTCAAGTATCCCGTTAGCAGCTTCTTCAGTATCTGCTGCAAGGTACTCATCTGCAGTTGAGGCGCCCGCCTGGAAATTGTTCGCGACCACAGGACGGCGGGCTCTGTATTCTATCCAGTTCCCGTAATCCCACATCGCCATGACGTTGTACTCAGGTATCTCTTTCGGGTCATCGTAATAACTCGTAGCAGGCGTATTATTTTGCAACCATATCAGGGATTCCTGCCAGTCATCCATTATTGCCGGTGCCTCTACCGACGTGGTGTACCCCTGGTAGGCCGTAAGCACTATTACAATTACCGAGAGGGTTATCCCTACGACTGTATTGTAGTTGAAGATCTTTCTATAGAAGAAACCCCGATAAATGAAATAAGCAGAGAAAACTGCCACGAATATAGAGAGCAGATAGGAGAAACGGACCTGCTGGAAGGCTAAAAACGATACTGCAACTGCAGTGACCACGAACAGCAGTTTTTCAGGCGTTAACCTGGAGCGCAGCTCATAGACAAAGAACAGGAAGATGCCGAAAAACGCAAAAACGAGGGCTGAGCCAAAAGAGCTTGAGAAATAGAGGCTGGTGAAGAATGAGAAAAAATCCGGAGCAAAGGGCTGAGCCTCTGCAATGGTACTGACTATATTCTCCCGGGCCAGGAAATGCAGCAATGCTTGAAATAGATTTCCAAGGGTACCGGAACTCATAATAGCTCCGTATATCAACCCCGCAAAGGAAGCTACAGCAACCGGATACAGCAGCCAGTGGGTCTTTCTCTTCAGCATCGCATCTGAAACAACGCCGCCGAGGATAACGGTTGTAAAAAGTGCAGCAATACCAGCTATCTGGTAAAGGGGGAGCTGGTAGAAGAGATATAGAACTACCGAGATGATAAGGGCGCAACATGATGCAATGGCTCCTATGATCACCAGATCATTCGAGGCAGTCCTCCTGTACAGGTTCGCCCCGTACTGGATGATGAAATATAATCCGAATATGGCGATATATAGCGGGGCCGCGCTCCAGGTAAATACCAGTATGCCTATAGTGATGCCTGCCAGTGCAGCGAAAATACGGCTGTGGTCAGGCAGAACTTTCCCTCTCTTCAGGGATATGATTATCAAAAGCAGTATCAATGAGAACAATAAGGCTTCGGCGACATGGTGATCAACTGCTCCCAGACGGGAGACAAGTATGTGGGCAGGCATGATAGCGAACATGAAAGCGCCCAGAAGACCGAGTTTTTTATCCATCAGTTCCCTGCCGATAAAAAAGATAGGAAGGACGGTCAATGCTCCCAGCAAAACAGGAAATACAGCCGCAACAGCCTCTGTGGTATAGAGGCTTGGAGAGCCGAAGCCGATCAAAAGGGCTATGAACGCGTTAGCCAGGTCATACAGCGGCATCCAGCCGATGTTGATACCGTTGGGATAATCCACATAGGAATCGAACCTTAAAAATTCAGGGAAGTTCTGTACACTGTAGGCGATGAGGCGCGCATGGTAGTATTCATCGTAGCCCTGGAAAATGACTTTGCCATCGCTAAATATCTTATCGAACGCCACGGACCTGAAAATAAGAGCCAGCAAGAATATCAAAAATAAGGAAATACAGGTCTTTTTATCGGCTTTTTCATCGGTGGAAGTGTTATCATAAGGCTCCTTATCCTTAAGATATTTCTTCCACCTCATTCATATTATAATAATGATAAGGTATTATATTAATCTACCGCCTTCTTCTTAAGCGCCGCCAGCGCATTGAGCGCCTCCAGAGGGGTCATGGCGTCCACGTTCAGGCTTTTTAATTCCTCAATTACCGGCGATCCCTTATTGTCCTCAGATCCAAAAAGCATGAGCTGGGTGTATCTGGAACTGTCTTTTCCCCTGCTTATGGAGCTTCCGTTCTCTACTTCTTTTAATATCTCCCTGGCTCTCTGCGTAACTTTCAGCGGCACGCCTGCTAATCTTGCCACATGTATCCCGTAGCTCCTGTCTGTCGCGCCGGGGACTATTTTCCGAAGGAAAACAAGGTCGTTGCCTTCCTCTTTTACGGCGATGTGGTAGTTCCTCACGCGCCGCAGCACCCCTTCAAGCGCGGTGAGCTGGTGGTAATGCGTGGCAAAGAGAGAGCGCACGCCCACGCGGTCTTTATTGTGGATGAACTCAACCACGGCTTTGGCTATGCTGTACCCGTCGTAAGTGCTTGTGCCCCTTCCGATCTCATCCAGCAGGATGAGGCTCTTCGGGGTAGCGTTGTTCAGGATATTAGCAAGCTCGACCATCTCTATCATGAAGGTGCTCTGCCCGCTTGCGAGGTCATCGAAGGCTCCCACGCGTGTGAAGATCCTGTCAACGATGCCTATTGAGGCATACGAAGCAGGAACGAAGCTGCCTATCTGCGCCATTATTACGATCAATGCGGTCTGCCTCATGTAGGTCGATTTCCCTGCCATGTTCGGACCTGTCAGGAGCAGGAACTGGTGTTCATCGCAATCTATCTGGGTATCGTTCGGAACAAAGCCTGTGAGCATCCTCTCAACCACAGGATGCCTCCCGTCACGGATAAGGATACTGCAGCCTGCATTCACTTCGGGTCTTGCGTACCTGTTATTCACCGCGATCTCGGCAAGGGTCGTAATGATATCGAGCTCACCGAGCGCCGCAGCCGTTGCCTGAAGTTCCTTTGCCCGCGCTGCGATAAGGGAATTGATCCCCGTAAAGAGTTCAAATTCAAGCGCCGTCCTTTTTTCATCGGCAGAGAGTATCATCATCTCTTTTTCCTTGAGCTGCGGCGTATAGAAGCGCTCCCCGCCAGCCGTGGTCTGCTTCCGTATATAATCAGAAGGGACCTGGGAGAGGTTGGCTTTCGTAACCTCTATGTAATACCCGAATACCGAGTTATAACCGACCTTAAGGGACTTAATGCCCGTGCGCTCCCTCTCGTGCTGCTGCAATTCTGCTACCCAGTCCCTGCCGTGGAGAGATAATTTTTTAAGGTCATCCAGTTTCTCATTATACCCGTCTTTTATCATCCCTCCCTCGCGCACGCTCACGGGCGGGTCGTCCACGATAGCACGCTCCAGCAAAGAGGTGACATCTGTGAAGTCCCCCAGTCTGTGGATGATGTTCGATAAAAGCACTGATTTTATATCGTTTTCTTTAAGCGATTTTGCGATATCAGGTACGGCTGCCAGGGATTGCTTCAGTGATACCAGGTCGCGGGCATTCGAGTTCCCGTATACTATGCGCCCGATGAGGCGCTCGATATCGCGGATCTGTGAGAGCCGGGAGCGCATATCATACCGGAGCAGCGTCTTTTTCACTATCTCCTCCACAGCATCCAGCCTTTCTGTTATATTATTAACCGAAATAAGAGGAGCCAACACCATTTTCCGGAGCATCCGCCCTCCCATTGGCGTTTTTGTGCGGTCAAGGGCACCCAGCAGGGACGATTCCTGTGATCCGCCCCTTACGCTCTGGATTATCTCAAGGTTCCGCAGGGTTATCGAATCCAGTATCATGAACTCGCTCTCAAAATAAGTTCTTATTGATTGTATGTGTGCAAGATCCCGCATCTGTGTGGTTTTCGCGTACATGAGTGCGGCGCCTGCGGACGATATGGCAAAAGCAAGCTGCTCGCATCCCATGCCCTCAAGCGTCATGATGCCAAAATGTTTTATAAGGCTTTCATGCGCGTTCTTATTATCGAAAGCATCAGTCTCGTATTTATTAAGAGTTATACTGAGGTTTTTCAGGCGTTCAGTGAGCTTCTTATTCTCAAAAAGCGCAGGCGGGAGAATACATTCAGCCGGGCGCATCCGTGCAGCCTCGCTTATTACCCTGTCATAGTTCTCGTTATCTGTGAACTGCGTGGTCATGAATTCGCCGGTGCTCACATCCAGGAACGATGCCCCGAACACAAGCCCTTCTCCCGAAACCGACATCAGGTAGTTATTTGACTGGTCTGAGATCAAAGACGAATCGATAGCAGTACCCGGTGTGATAACCCTTACAACCCCTCTCTTCACAATGCCCTTTGCCTGCTTTGGGTCCTCCAGTTGCTCGCAGATTGCAACCTTATACCCTTTTTTGATGAGGCGCGGGAGATACGAATCAACAGCATGGTAGGGGATGCCTGCAAGGGGCATATCCTCGCCCTCCTTATCCCTTCCTCTTGTTGTAAGCGTGATATCAAGCTCTTTTGCGATCACTTTTGCATCCTCACCGAAGGATTCGTAAAAATCGCCCATCCTGAAGAATATCAGGGCATCTTTGTGCTTTTCTTTAGCCTCGTAGTACTGGCGCATCGCAGGTGTCATCTTGTCCATCGTGCTTTCTCCGCATCTGGATGTGATATGCATTTCGTCCTATTTTTGTTTTTGCATTCTTAACGTTTGTTGAACAGAACACGCAGTAGCTTCCCTATCACAGAGAGTGGGCCGGATTGCCTTTTTTTCGTTATTATACTTGGTTCGTTTACAGCAACATACCCCTCGCGGTGAACGATACCTGAGAGCGGCAGCCTGGGCGGGATAGAGGCTTTCCCAACCTCATACCCGAAGGCAATGAGCGCTATAATTTTCAGCTTGTCAGGAATCCGTAAAATGTTCCGTATGGTTTCCTCCTCAAAAGCCCCAATCCAGCATGAGCCTATGCCCAGCGCCGTCGCCATCAGTGTCATGTTCGTCCCCGCTATCGCCGCATCAATCTGATACGTCTGGCTTCCAGCTTCCGGGTCTGCGCAAATCACAATTACTGCGCCCGCCTCCCCGACGTGCCGGGATTTGAATACCTTATAGTAGCAACATTCGGCTAAAGTCGCAAGCGTTTCCCTTCTCGTCACAACAATGAAGCGCCAGGGCTGGGCATTAGCGCCTGAGGGAGCCCACCTGCCTGCCTCAAGTATCTGCTGCATTTGCTCGTCGGGAATTTTTCCGTTATTGAAATGTCTGATGCTGCGGCGCTTTTTAATTATATCAAATATCGTCTCACTTTCTTTCATTTTCTCTAACTTATCCGAAGATGCAGTTTTGTATCATCCTCTTTCCTCCTGCAATTTAAGAGCCTGCTTCATTTCTTCAAAGCCCCGCCGCGTATCCGTACTCAGCCAGCGCGCAAACAGGGGAACGAGAATGCCTGTAAAGATATCTGGCGCTGTACGAATCGCACACGTCCGGCTTCAAGCGGCTCGATGGTGAAAATGTGCTCACCGTCGAACAGACCGGGTATCAGGAAGTGTCCCAGCCAGCGCAGTTCACGATCTGGTTCTGCTTTGAGAACCTTCGGACGAAATGTCATGCCCCTTACACCTGAAGGCTGAAGATACACCTGAAGCTGTGCGCCTTTCCTGGGTTCGCCACTGATCCGGCGTATGAAGGGGTTCCACTGGGGAAAACTGGCAGAATCGGTGAGCAACTGCCATATGCGCTCAGGAGGGGCGTTTATTTCGATCTCGGTGAGAAGTTGTTTCATGGCTCACTCCCATACTATATTTTCATCGATACTCCGCTCTATTTGCATTCATAAGACCAAGAACCACAGGTACATCTGCAGGTCTCAATTTATATCTCAGCTTTCCCGCAGATATTTTATCAACTCTATGGTTGTTGGTTTCTTCCCGTACATCAAAAGGCTCGCCCTGAAGACCCTAACCGACAATTCTATGACAACGAGTACCGAAACCGCTAATATCACGGTGCTGATGATCACATCATAGAACTGCACCTGGGAAAACGAAAGCCGCATGACCATGGTGATCGGGGAAGTCAGCGGGAAATAACTGAGCGCCTTTGTGAGGACTGCATCCGGGTTCCTGGTTATGAACTGGAAGATTATCAACGGCACAGCCGCTGTTATTGAAAATACTCCCGCCATCTGCTGCCCCTCCCTGGAGGTCGTTGCGATTGCACCAACGCCTGCCATTATGCACGCAAAGACAAGATAACCGAGTATAAAATAGCTCGATGCGAACATCAGCATGGGGATGGAAACATGCATCTTATCAAGAAAGGCGGTGGAGACCGACGGGTTCAGGGATAGCAGCGCTACACCTATTATTTGCCATATGAGGATCTGAGTAAGTCCAATCGCTCCGAGCCCGAATATTTTGCCGATGAGCAGCTCCCTGTACGAGACCGAGGATAGAAGGATTTCCATAACCCTGTTCTCTTTTTCTTCTACTACGCTTTGCAGGAGAAAATTCGACGAGGTAAAGATGGAAAGCATAAAAAGTGCAGCAAATGCGATGGGGAGAAGAAATGCGAATAAACCTCCCTCGCTGCTTTCTCCCTGCTCATCCAGCGTAAAATATTCGCTGTTTACCGGGTTCTTAACTCTCTCCATTATCTCTTTTTTCTGCCCTTTCAGCAGGTTATCCAGCAGGAGGCTTTTTATATTTTCTTCAACTGCTCCCGATTCAGTAAATCTACTGTTCACAGAGAATATCTCGATCCTTCCAGTTGCGGTATAATCCGCAGGTATAACAAAGAAATGGGTTATGTTATTGCCAAGAAGGTCTTTTTTTGCAAGCTCTTCATCAGCATATTGGGTGAAATTCTTAGAAACGAACAGACCTGTTTTATCCACGTAGCCTATCCTGTACTCTTCATGGCTGGTGCCTGCTAAAAGTACCGGAAGAACAGCAATAGCGAACATAAGTAGCGGAAGACCGAAAGTTACAAAAAGGAATTCTTTCCTGCATATGTTGCTTGAGTATTCATGCTTGGCTATGGTAATCCACTTTGTCATGCTCTCTCCTCCACCTCTATGAATATCTCGTTCAGGGAAGGCGCGGAAATCTCAAACCTGTTGACCTTTACCGCGTTCACTATGGTCTTTAGCACGCTTTGTGCATCGGCTCCAGGTTCAAGTATCAATTCCGCATAATTACCCGAATAATTGATTTTCTTTATCCCTGATATGTTCTTCAGGTCGCCGTCGAACTCAAGAAAAATAGTATTTTTCCCGTACCTGGATTTTATCTCGCCGACGCTTCCGTACAGTACTCCGCTCCCCCTGTGTATCATGAATATCCGCTCGCACATGCGCTCCACCTGGTCCATCATATGCGTGCTGATAAGTATGGTCCTGCCTTCTCTGCTGAGTTCAAGTATAAGATCTTTCACAAGCCTCATGTTCACAGGATCAAGACCTGAGAAAGGCTCATCAAGGATTATAAGCTGAGGATCATGGCTTATCGTGGCAATGATCTGGATTTTCTGCTGCATGCCTTTGCTCAGTTCGGATATCCTCATGTTCTTATGCTTTAGCATGTCCATTTTTTCCAGAAGCTCCAGGGTCCTTTTTTTACTCTGTTTATTCTTCAGGGCTCCAAGATACATGAGAGTGCCCATAACTGTCATCCTCCTGTAAAGCCCCCGCTCTTCAGGGAGATATCCTATGTTATTTTTAACATCTTCCAGAATTCCGCTGTCCAGGATCTTTATCTCTCCAGAGTCCGGTCTTAATATGTCAAGAAGCATGCGGATAATCGTGGTCTTGCCTGCTCCGTTCGGTCCTATAAGACCAAAGACCTCACCGGGCTTAATATCAAAAGATATGTCCCTGACAACGTACTGCCCGTTAAACGATTTTGATACGTTTGAAACCTCAACTGTACTTTCCATCCTCAATCCCGTCCTTCAACCTGATATTACTGGCGCAGTCCTGCGCCAGCCCATGGTCGCTCATAACCATAAGGATTATCCTTTCTTTAATGTGTTGATTATTAAATATTTGCATAACTTTCCAGATTTCTGGCACTGAAAAAAAGTAGGCACTGGAGGTTAATAGTCCTCTGCTACGATATTGGTTCCCTGGTAACGACCTTAGCACCTTCCGGCACTTTGAATTGGAATTCAGTATCAGGTATTCCTGTATTATATTCCACATCGCGATATTCCATAGATGTCAGAAGGTTATCGTTTTTGTCAATAGTATCTATCTTGAGAGGTATCCACGTCTCACTGTCTACCCAGAGGTTGAAACGCATTCCCTGCCATATGCCGTCGTTCCTTGGTGTTGTTGTTATAAGATACACGCTGCGTCCCTCAAATTTTTCCGTACCCTTATAAGAAATATCTGTCTGGCTCAGAAGCTCCTTGATGGATTTTGCATAATCCTGCTCAAAGGTCATACTAGTTTCCGGAATATCCATCTTAGTTACCTCTTTTTTATTAGGGTCGTATGTCCAGAATGTCCTGCCGTCACTGACCACGATCTGACCAGCTATTTCAGCTCTTTGATACTGTCATGCTTTTCTTTCATCTTTTGTGCGATCTGCTCCGCGGATACGTTTTCAGTGCAGCCGGAAATAAGGGCTATTGTAATTACTGCGAGCAGAACCATTCCTGTTCTTTTAATCATGTTTTTCCTCCTGTTTTATTTTGGTTAAAACGTGGCCCATCGATATCGTTTTTTATCACGTTAATAACTGCAAATGTGATAATCATTTTTGATCAGAGACGAATTACTCTTCAAAAATGAAGACTTACACCTATCCTTCTGATAAGCTCTTCTTGGGTTAAGTCGTATCTTGCCATAATGTGCATAAGGCTATCGTCATTAATCCTCTCTTTCCCGCTGCCGTCCTCAATCCACTTTAGTTTTATACCGACCAGCGGTTTCCATCCGGCAATATCCTGCTTGCTCAATCCTGTTGCATTGAATACCGCTGTCCCATTGAGCCCGATAGTGAAGCCCGGCGGTATATCCCAGAATACGACTGAACTGAGATAAGAATCATGCAACCTTGAGACTATTTCGGGATGCAGAACTACACTTACATTAAAATCCTCTGCTGTCCTGTCTCCAGTGTTTGTGAGGTTCACCCTCCAGTTGAGCCTTTGGAGTTCGGTCTGGTTATCGCTTGCGCCCATAGAGGCCGTAGCACCATAAGCGAAATTGACGCCTTGCGGTTTATTTTCATTGGAAATACATCCCGCAAAAATCATAGAAAGAATAATAACCGCAGTAAATAGAGTCTTTTTCATGATCGCCCCTCCCTCCTGCCCTGGCGGAATTTCTCGATCAGTAAAAGCCCGTACCCGTACAGAAAAATCAACATGCCAGCCATAGTAAGGACAGGTGTCTGGCCACCCAGTTCACGTGGAGTAAAGGCATTTAGTAAGTAAAAGATCACACCTATGACCATAATGTCTTGGATGCGCCGCGCCTGGGATCGCTCAAGGGTGCGCAGTTGTTTTGCCAAGGTATAGGCTATATAGATGTAGACGAGGATCATCACGCCTATAATTACTTCAGCAATCTCAGCAGCTCCTATTATTATCAAGCTCGATAACTCCTTAATATTTTAAGTATTCAATCTAATCAGTTGTTGTTATAAATCATTGCACAAGAAGCATGTTTTAGTTTATATAGTTATAATATTATAATATTCATAGGCTTACATTTTGCTACTATTTTTGCTAACATTACTTATTCTGTTGTGTCTGGATACTGGTGTGTGAGGTTTGTACTATGCAGGACGAGAGAAAAAAGAACTCCAATAAATCACATAATGAGCCGAATAAATGCTCCTGGTGCAATGCCAGCCTCCCAGCCGACATAGCCTTTCAGAAGTACCATATGCTGAAAGTTCACGGGCAGGTCGTGTGAAATAAATTTTTATAAAAATAGCCCGGCAAGGATTCCGTACCAAAGGTATATACCCCATACTGGAAATTTATGCAAGCATGGCAAACGTGGATGACATACATGCGTTTCAAAAAGGATTCGCTGCGGCGCTAAAAAGGATAGGTGAGTCAGAGCTTTCAGACCGTAATAAAGAACTCATTAAAAAGTTCATCGTCTTTTGCAGCGGACAAGATATCTCCATAAGCACATGTACTATCTACCTGAACAGCCTCCACCGGATTGCAGTCAGGGTTAAGAAAGACCTCGATGGTATGGAAGAGACTGATTATGAACTTCTTCTGCTCAGCCTGAAGAGTGAAGGGTATAAAGAAGGATATGTTTACCAGTATAAAAAAACAATTAAGAAATTCTTCAAATGGCAGTTTGACGAGGATGTACCGAAATGGGTTAAGCGCATAACTCTGAAGTGTACCGAAACACCCGTACAGCCCAGCGACTTACTCACCAAAGACCAGATCAATAAACTCTTCAATGCCTGCTATCATCCCAGGGAAAAAGCCATAATAGCACTGCTCTTGGACGGAGGGATGAGAATCGGCGCACTCGGCAGCCTGCGCATTAAAAACATTGAGTTTAACCAGTATGGGGCTGTTATATATTTGAGCAAGACAAGCCAGAGCAACAAGACCACACCGCCTAAAGGTGTTCCTATAACCTGGAGCACCGGATATCTTAACCAGTGGCTTGCGATGCACCCGGACAGGAACAATCCTGAAGCGCCTCTCTGGGTAAATATGAAAGGAAGGGATCGCGGGAAAGCAATGAGCTACAATACCATTCGGAAGGCTCTCAGTGATGTTGCGGAGAGGGCAGGGATTCAAGGGTTTCATGCTCACCTGTGCAGGCATACGGCGATCACGGGTTGGATCCTGGAGAAGTTTACGGAGCAGGAGGTGAAACATCGCGCCGGCTGGGCAAAGAGCAACCGGAGAATGTTTGATGTTTATGGCAATTTTACTGACCAGGAGATCAACAAATCGATATACGCCCATTACGGGCTTGCAGTAGCCGAGAAGTCTGTCAAGTTAGAGCGCTGCCCGCGCTGCCAGGCTGTGCTAAAACCTGATATGCTGTTCTGTCCTCAGTGCAGCCTGGCGTTAAGCGCATCCGCTGCCAAATCTATAGAAGACAGGAGCGAAGTGCTTTCAGCCCTGTTTGAGACTATATCCTCGGATCCTGAGATATTGCAGAAGTTCCAGAAATTAGCACAGAAACAGACTTAGTCACGAACTTCGGAATGAAATCCATAGGCACCGACGTGGATGCTTCTCTCCCTCGAAGAATAATGGAAAGAAAGGATAGAAAGAGATGGTCTAAAAAATAACCATATAAAATTGCTATTACTTTATATGAAAAATCTCTCTATATACTCACTTAGCTAACGCTACTATTGCTACTAAAATTACGCCCCCTTACTGGAGAATTGTAATTGTGGCATAAGCAGAAATTCTAAGTTTTAGACAGCTTTATATTCGTGCTCAAGGCACATTTATCTATCCGCAGAAAGAAACCTGGTTTCACTACAGGCTCTAAGCCCAAAGTATTGATTGGTTTTCTCTGCTTATACCATAATAGAGAAGGCGATACAACAGCATTTATTTTTCGTTTTTATCTATGAATCTTTTAGATTCATGATTAGTTTCACTCCGCTCAGCTTGCCTATATTTAGTAACCGAATCATTTTTTAATTGCGGTGATTATTATGCATTTATTCCGGTGCGGTCTGGCAAGGCGTGCATCCAGATTACATGGAACGAGGGGAGAAGCCAATTTAGCAAAGTACTTGACATCATTATTCTTATAAACAAAGCAGACTCAAAGAAGGAGAAGTATTTAAATTAAAGGAGCACTGATTAAAGTGAATTATAGATTTAAATTCGTTTATGAAGGGTTCAGGAAAGGTAGGCTTAAAACGTGACATCCGCAACATTTCAACAATCTATAAACACAATTAAACGTGCTGCACCACCACCTATCACCAACGGTCGGCGGAGGAAAATTATAGCTTTCGGCTGGTATGGTGGGAAGTTCTCCCATTTGGACTGGTTGCTCCCACTACTACCACCTTGTCATCACTTCTGTGAGCCGTTCAGTGGTTCTGCGGCTGTCTTACTTAATCGTGCACCATCTCCAGTGGAGACCTACAATGACATCGACAGTGAAGTTGCTAATTTTTTCAGAGTTCTTCGAGATTATAAAGACCGCTTAATTGAGGTTATCGGTCTGACTCCATTCTCACGTGAAGAATTTAGTCTGGCTTGTGAGATTGATACAACCATTGACCCAATTGAACGTGCTCGCCGCTTTTATATACGCGCCCGTCAAGTAAGAACCGGGCTTGCCCAGAAAGCGAGCTTAGGGCGTTGGGCGAATTGCAAAAACACATCCCGTGCCGGGATGAGTGGCGCTGTAAGTCGCTGGCTTGGTGCAGTTGAGGATCTTCCAGAAATTGCCATTCGTCTGCTTCGCGTCCAAATTGAAAATCGGCCTGCTGTGAATGTTATCAGGCTCTATGATTCTCCGAAGACTCTCTTCTATTGCGACCCCCCCTACGTACATATCACCCGCGGCGACCACAACGCCTATTGCAGCGAAATGACCGACGATGAGCATCGGGAATTAGCGGCTCTACTAAATCGTGCTGTTGGGAATGTTGCCATCTCTAATTACGACTGCCCGTTGATGGATGAGTTGTATCCAGAACCTAAGTGGTTTAAGAATATTGGCCCAGAAAAGACAATACATTCAACAAAGGATATGCGGCGTGAAGTACTTTGGACCAATTACGATCCATTAGAAATGATGAAAGCAAACACCGCTATTACGGATGTTGACCTATGACCGCTGAACAAATCCTTAATCGGGATTTAGCACGCGCACAGGAAAATCTGGGGCAACATGCGGTTCAGGATACTACCATTCGTACACGGCTTGAGTATGTGTGCCGATGCAATTCTAATCGTGCTGGTGTTCGGCTTTTAATGGCATGCCTCTTAGCTAAAGTAGATCAGCCACATGTTGATCCTCGCAAGCCATACACTGAAATCGGAACTGCTGACTCTTTCTCTGGTCGAACATACGACGAGCGCTATCTGACTCATTTCATCAATGAAAATCAGCTTCCGTGCAATCCAACAACTGCATTTCTCACTCCAGTGTTGCGGAATATCAATCATCCATTGACAATAGACGTTGAACTTATAGGAAGACCCCGAGATCTGTACGTTAATACACTGCAATTACTGGATGATGTTTATCGTAACAGAGTATCTGCAGAGGACCTGCTGGTTGATACAATCCGATTACTCATTTTAATGAGAAATGAAGCAAGGGAAAGAATGGCGGCCTTGTTAGCCAAGATACAGTGTGGAGAAGGCGCACTTCCTCTATCCTCGGAATCTATTGTTACGCTAATCGAGCAACACTTAGCGTGTAAAAACTCCAGCCGTCTCCCTGTGCTAATTGTTGCGGCCGCCTATCAAGCCGCCGGTGAGCGCCTCGGTGAGGGATTACGGCCTCTTAATCCTCATAACGCTGCGGATTTACAGACAGGGGCTATTGGAGATGTTGAGGTTTGCCTTGTTGGCGAAAACGATGTAGTGACAGCTTATGAAATGAAGATGAAGCGTGTCACCATTGACGACATCGATACCGCTGTGCAAAAAATTAGCCGTTCAGATCCTAAGATACACAACTACATTTTCATTACTACGGATAGTATTGACGCGACCGTTGCAGAATACGCCGCCAAGTTTTACGAGGAAACTGGTGGAACTGAGATTGTTATTCTAAATTGCGTTGGGTTCCTTAGACATTTTCTGCATTTCTTCCATCGATTGCGTATTGATTTCTTAAAGGAATATCAGGACTTGGTGTTGAATGAGCCAGATTCTGCCGTCAGCCAGCCGCTCAAGGAAGCATTTCTGGCATTGAGGCAAGCTGCTGAATCTAATGAATGATGTTTATTTAAATGTAATGAGATATCAAATCAATGGGAAAAAAATTCCTTTATCTTTTAAGGAAAAGTACGACTTGAGACCACTTCCATTGAATTTTTATTCAACATCTGCTATATTGGTTGCCAAAGAACTTTTAGGAAAATACTTCTATTCACAAAAAGATTACTCGCTTGGAAGGATTGTAGAGACTGAAGCATATCCAGGAGATGACCCGATAAATCATGGATTAAAAGGGAAAACAGAAAAGAACTCCGCCATGTTTCTACCGCCAGGTCATTGTTACATCTATTATGTTTATTATAAAAACCTCTGTTTCAATATCTCTGTGGAAAGAGAGGGTACACCAAGTGTAGTTCTGATTCGAGCAATTGAACCCCTTGAAGGAATAGATATTCTCTCTAAAAATCGAAAACAAAAAAATTTAAAAAATCTAACAAATGGTCCCTCAAAGTTTTGCCAAGCTTTTGGGATTACAATCTCAGATAATGGAAAAGAGTTAACAAGAACCTTTTTCAGGATATATAAAGGTAAAAAAGACGATTTTGAAATTATTAGAACCAGTAGGATAGGGATAGAAGAGGTGAATCCAAAACAATATAGATTTTACATCAAAGATAATCCATTTGTCTCAAGGTATATACGAGCATGAAACACCCATCGTCTTCAGTGAACTGCAACCTCACTTTGTGCGGTGCCTCTCGTATTATTTCCCAGGAAATAATCATCGAGCATAATACAGATGCACCTTATCCGGGCTGTACATCCCAGCCTCCAGTTTTATCCTCTGGATGATGTCGCAGCAGTAGTTCGCAGCTATACCAAAATACTCTTTAACAGCCTGGCAGATCTCCCTGATATCAACGCCATTGTAGATCATACCGCGGACCTCTTTGAGGATGCGTGCTGCCATCTCCTCCTCGCTGATCGTATCCGCGACCTCGATGCGCTCAATGGTGTACCGGCAGGCCTGCGTGAGGTCGTCGAATACAGTATGCTCTAATGCATGGAGCTTTATGTTATGGTAATCGGCATTGCCGCATTGAGTGCATTGGGTGCGGAGGTACATAATATCTATCCCTCAACGAGTACTTTTGCTATCTCATATTTCGCTTCGGGCTCTTTTGTTTGTATAATTTTTTTAGATTCAGCTTCCAATAATTCTCGAGAATCTCTTGGATAATTTCCTAAATCACTAAGTATGGTATACAATTGAACATCCTTATTCTCTCGTTTCCATAACCCTTGCTCGTATAGTTTATACCCTACATGCTGACGTTTATCTGTAGTAGTACCAGAGCCGTGACTGACGACTTTAATTATAACATTCTTTTTATTGGGAGACATATCTGTTCTAATCTTTAAACCAGATTTTAAAGGTATAACTCGCGAGGAGATGTGCCGCAACACTTGTGAAGTAGATAAGTTATATTTTTCGATTAAACCATCTTTAGTTATTGCCATAGCCACTGTGGGATAGTTATCTGCACTGGAGACAATTGGCTTAGGTTGGAAAAAGCCAGGTATTCTTGCAATACCTTGTACATACGATAACAACGCCTCAGCTGATTCTGAGTTAATCGGTTCTAAACTGCTCCCAGTTCTTTGGATTTGATAACGGCGGAAATAATCCTCTTGAAATGACCATTCCTCAAAATCATCAATAGCTCGTAGGGATTTTAACTGGTTTATTGTATCATCGCCATCAGTAATTTTTCCCTCGTTAGTAATAAATATGGATACGGGGCATCCTTTCCAATCGAGGAAGGGGGTTGTAATTTCAATAGCTTCTTCAGTTACTGGTATAGCCCCTACAGATTCGCAGATAATCCCTTTGAGCATTTTGAATATAGATTCTTGTTTATCAGAAGTCATCTAGTTCACGCTGCCCTCTTGTTGGTCGATTTGGAAGCTGAGCACCACCCAAGCGGTTATCATCTATGGAATAATAATCCATAAATGCATTTAAAATTTCCGCCGAATTAATATCTGGATAAAGGGTCGAAGGGACTGGCCGACGTGTAGCCAGTTTACCATTTTGAGACGAGGAGAAATAGTCGATTTCATGGAAATGTGGATGATTTTTGAAGTCTTTCCCCTCCTTTGATTTAAACGGACCATAGTGTTTTTGATGGGCCATTAATAAATAATCATAGCCTTTAACAGTTACCCATATTCTGAAGCCTTTGTACTTATTATAATTGCCGAAAATTATTAAATTTTTAATAAAATATTCTGGTAACTCCTCTGAATCCATTTGATATGCTTCAAAGTATATATCATCTTTATTATCAGAATTTAAATTGGGAATTAATATTATCGGCCCTCCTGGGACTTCTTTAGGGTTCTCCACTAGCCACCTCTCATACGTCTCAGGGAGCATTCTGATCGGTGGTAGATTGCTTCTGCCGGGCATTTTACCTCCAAACCATAGTTAATGTAATAATCCTTGTGAGTGTTCCACATGTCCACCGGATGATAGCACCCTTGTATTTTGCTTGCACTGTTTTACACCACCTTTTCCTTTTTTTCTTTTAGTATATTAAGATTGTCATTTTAGTCTGATTTAACCGCCTGATTGAGATATTTTTCCACAACAACAGAATTCATATGCCTGGCAGATTAGATTGAAAGCCATATCAACTTGGTTTATATCGCTTAGTTCTATGCGTCTATCAAAGGTCCATGCTTGCGTAGGCTTTATTTCCCAGGAGAATTGATCGGAATCATCAACCCTTTCTTTGCCTGTCTTTATATCCACCTGTAAGCAATTGCTCTTGAATTTGATAGCACAGAAATTCTTCAACGGAGCGGATTGATATGTAATCCAGCTTTTCCGTATGACTTCTTTTACCTCTGGGATCTCAAGTATATTTGCTCTTAATTTCTCGAAAATTTCCTTGAGATTGCCATTTACATTTGACAGTATTTTTTCTTCAGGCACCTCTTTCCACGTTGAGGCATCTGGCTGGATCTCCATATTCAGTTCCGGCTTTAACTCCCTTATAAGCCAGTATTCAAGGATCCTGGCATCCATATGGCCGTTAGTGAGATAAAAGCATACTGATTTTATCGGCTCGGTAATGTTCGGATCATTATATACTCGATGAGACTGTACCCTTGTACGGACGGTTTTTGATGAGCCCACATAGTTTTTGCCAGATTGTGTAGTAATGATATAAGCACCGCAGCAATTAGGAATAGAGGATATCTGATCTACAGGTATATCTTTCAGGATGGATGTGACCTCGACACATATCTCCTCTATCTGCGAAGCCATTTAACCACCATTTTTCCAGCGATGCTCATTTTACCACCTTTTCTTATTCATCCCCTCGGTCTCCTTGCTATGAGGGTACGAATATATTAATATTATTCAATTGTAACAGGTCTTGCTAGCTCGGACGAGAGAAAGCCGATTAATGCTAACATCAAGATTACAAAGCTTTTGATAGCGCTCTTTAATTTTGCCTTTCTCATTTTTGCTAAATCTGTTTTTAATAATTCATGAGATATTGATAGAATTTTATAAATTGTAGTTTTAAAAGAATCATTGTCTATGATAGAGGGTAAAGTGGGGGATCTTACCTCCGGCGGAAAGGATATATTCGCAAAAACAAGCTCTTTTTTTGAGTTGAACTTCGCTTCAAGCTCATAGAATGGAAGCGCATTGGTTCCAAATTCAGAACATAATAGAGATCTAGTTTTTTCTTTAAATAAGTCAGAATGAGATTTTAGGTATCGCTGGTTTTTGAACTCCACTTTATGACTTAATGAAATTACCTCACTCTCCGATAAACCTATTCTCAGAAGATATTTTGCAACCAACAAAAGATTTCCATTACAACTTCCACCTTCTATATCTTCTAATATTTTTATAAGAGATTCTTTATCTTTATGAAGTATGGCAGACATTATCAACGCATTATTAGAATAAGACTTAAAAGAATTGTTTTTATGATAGTGTCTCAAATATAAAATAGTATCTATTGCTTCTTTATAGTTACCATATATCAGATGCCTTTCAAGCCCATAATAAAAAATAAAAACATATCCGATATCAATCGGTTTTTGCATATTGCACAACCATTCAAGATATGTCCACCGCTCTCCCGGGCTTAAACTCTGGTATGTAGGAAAATACCCTATTCTATCCTTAGGATTGCTTCTAGTTCTGAAGCTAATTGGTAATGAGGTAAATATTAAACTCGGCTCTACGGAGTAAGTGGTACATTCAATTTTGAATAATTTGTTTTCAAACAATATACTCTTATTTTCATCAGGAGTGTAGTTTTTATATTTTCCATCAGCTATCCATAAGAGGTTCCTAATCTTCTCTGGTATTGTTGGAATCTCAAAGAATGGGATAAGGTCCTTGCTATGGGTGGTGTCTTTAATCTCTATATCTCTATTGCCATTATTCTGAGCTGATTTCTCTTTTTCTTCTGGTTCGCCTCCCAAAAGACCAAAAGGATATCTCACTCAATCACCACATCCCTTGTTAGATCGGATTTCTGAGCTTGAGCTTTTTCTTTTTTACGCTCATCATATCGGGCTATAAACTCTGATAATGCCTGTGATACCACATCCGATAGGCTTGCAAAATCAGGCGTGTTTGCTATCTCCTCAACTCTCTTTTTAATCCAGGGAGAAACAGTAACGTTAAGTTGAGCTTTGTGTTTTGTGATAACTACCATACTATAGTATCGTAATAGCGTAAATTATATATACCTACGTGACTTAGTTAAGTTATAATAGTAACGTAACTACCATATTAAGGTGAAAAGATATGCAGACAATTGATGTAAAATTGTGGCGGAATTATCAGATTTTGATACCGCCAGAAGTCTCTGAGGCTCTCGGTCTGAAGCCCAGCGATAAAATAAGGTTCATGATAGACGATTCAAAAGTCTGTCTTGAGAAGGTGGTCGGGTAGATGATAACAAAACGGAAAATACAGCTTAACGCCACTATTTCCCCCTACACTAAGCGCCGTCTCGATCTTCTTGTAAACAGCGGCTTATTCTCATCTGGTAGCGATGCCGTGGATAAGGCGATATGTGTACTGTACTTGGAGAATAAGAGCACGCTTACGAACGTTCCTGGATCTGCAGGGATTCCGGGCAGGTGAGGCTGATGGGACTGAAAGAGTTCATGCAGACCAAGGAATTCCAGGAAGCCATTGCGATCTCGGAGGAGATGGAAAGGGCGTTCTCTCCGATTGAGCAGAAGATCATCAGGTTCTGCAAGCAGCTTGCACAGGAAGCAAAACCGGAGGCGAAGGCATGAGTCTTCCAAGAAGGTTCCAATCCGGGCGCAACCTCGATGGGGATCCCAAAATTATTAGCGTTCGTGGGGATGATGCGAAGCTGAATGACTTGCTTGACAAGCTTGAATACTGTGCAGGCATGGAAGTCACAGCTCGTGACGACGATCCGGAGACTGGGGGCAACGGCAGGCTTACCCTGATCGTGAAGGGGCGAAGAGAACAGGAGCTTATCGGCATGGTAGAAGAACTCGGGCTGAGAATCGGAGGGTAGGGTTAGTATGTATTTCATTTTCGATATAGGGGATAAGTGGGGGAGGGCTGGCGACCAGATCTGACAGAAAAAAACGAGAAAAATTGCAATTGTAATACCTGCCTGTATCGGCTTTTCTTGCATTCGATAGGGATCATCAGAGAGGGCAAGATCAAAGTTGTACCCTTGGTAGGTGTTAATTGATGACCAACAGGAACGAGCCGTGCCCCTGCAACAGCGGCAAGAAGTTCAAGCGGTGCTGCATGAAGAACAAGGCAAAAGGTGGCAGCCCGTTCGAGAAGCGGCAGATGATGTTTCGCGCCGAGCCTAAGCCCACTAAGCTCGTTGTGCCCGTTCAGGCCCTTCCGCAGATGTTAGGGTTCGCGGCATATGGGATGATGCAGAGGATGCGGCAGGAACGCGGAGGTAACTGATGCCCGACTGCACCGCCTGCAACAGAATATATCGGGCCGATTGCAAGGATACCTGCGCAGAGTTTCAGGCAGAGCTTGCGAAGTTCAGGCAGCAGACCGAAAACCACGTTCACGATTTGTATATGAGAATCATGTACCCGTATGCGAGAGGTGCGTGAATGGCTAAGGGCTTGTGGTGCGCATATCTTCAGCTATATCACCGCAAGAATGATGAAGTTCGTGTTGATGTTGTGCCTGTAGATCAATTGGAAGATCTCTTGTCTCGCGGGCGGGCAGTTCTGGGTTCGAATCCCAGCGGGCACGTCGGCGTGCAGAATTCAAGAGGCGCATCCATTAAAACAAGGATTGAAACCACCACCAATCCACCCCCTGCACGCCTTAAGGGCATGGCTCGGATGAGCGCGCTGGTATCGTCTTTTTTGACGTCACTCCCACCCCCTATCCATTTCCAGCGCGGCGGTTCAATTCCGCCCATGCCAGTATCAGCAGGTTTTGAGATCGTTTCCCTGCTGAGAACAGGGATTGCAAGTACATGTGCATCAAGAGTCCCCTCCAGAAATGGATGCAATCCCTGTACACCACCTAAAAACCATTTCACAGCCCCTCCTGCTAAGGCACAGAGTGAGGCCACCACTATAAAAGCTCGGAGAACTCCGAACCAAAAGCCGTATATGCGGAACTTGCAACCCGCCAACCCGGACGCTGTACCCGAAACGCAGGCAAAAGAGCCGGGTTCGACTCCCGGAGGGGCTACTTATGATTTTTTCTTGCAGCGCCATGCCGAAGACAAACTACAAACCAATCCTATCCAATCGAGCAGGCACGGCGACATATCTTGCCCGGACGGCAGGCGGGTTTTTGCTTGCATTTTTGACCGCCTGCCGTTCTATCCTTTCCATCACGATGACTTTCAGCGGGAGACCTCCTACCCGCATTTTTCCTGTCATGGCTCCGTTCGCGGCGACTTTGCTACGACTTTGCCTGACCTACAGCCGGGAGCAGCGGACAGACTCGGCTCTAATCTGTTATGTGCCGCCAGGTCGGGAGAATGGCCCGGCATGAGGTTGTGGCAGTAAGCTGCCACATCGCACCCTCATTCGAAAGTGCGAATAAGAAATGAGGTGAATCAGATGAGAAAGCAAGTGTATGAATTACGAAAAAACGTCAGGGTGCAAGCGCTCCGTGGAAAGAATGCCGCACCCCGTAATGTAAGAACCCGGAGAAAGAAAAGCTTTTCCTTGAGAGTAATTTGCGCTGCGGATTATCCGCACAGAATTGTTAAGCTGGAAGATCTACAGCTTGATATTCTGCATCGCCACCTGTATCCAGATATGACGCCGCAAAATCTCTTTGCAGGCGAGTTCCAGGTCACTGAGGGGTTTGAGGAGCAGTTCCGGGTAATTGCGAAAGAGCATGGGTTCTGTGCAAGCGAGGTGATGGTCTGTGAGTGATATCGAACATATCAAAGACCTGGCATTCAATGCTGGATATCAGCAACGGGAAAAGGAACTGCAGGCGTGCAAGTCTGATACCCCTGACGATGCCCTTGAGGCATTCGAGCAAACGAGACAGGAACTGCAAGATCTGAAGCAGTTCATTGCCATGCAGGGCGGTGGGCACGTCCGAAACCAGCTTCTCAACCTGCCGGATCGGATCAAGGAGCAGAGCCTGGAAGTGGCCGAAATATCACAGCAAATCGAGAAAGTGCACTTATGGATTGCGCATGCCAAGAACGAAGCTTTTGAACTGATTTCAGAGATTAGAGAAGAAGGCAAGCCTAAATACAGCAACGAAAAAGCACGGACCGTTGCTCAGGAGAAGTACCTTGTAGAGAGCCAGCAATACCTCGATAACTGTGATGCGCTCGGAAGGTTGGAGTGGCAACTAAAAACGAAAGAAATCGAGCTTGGGCATTCGCAGAATCTGTTCAGGGCGTGCCTGGCTGTTGCGGGAATGCAGGGGGTGCGCTGATATGTGCAATGGGCTTGCAGTGATCACTGAGAGATCTGGCGATGAATGGGTCGTCTATGCCAAGCAGGGGGAATCATCACATGACAAACTCCTGCATGAACTACGAGACGATTTGCGCTATGGCAAAGCACCTCATCTGAAGTTTGAAGTGGTATTCCCCAGCCAGGTCAGAGATGATATTCAGCAGGACATAGATTACCCTGAAGGGTGGACATATGTTCAGCGGGGTAAGAAAATCGCCTGTAAAGATGCCTTCTTTGCAGTATTCAAGCACTTGCACGAACACCCAGAGCTGCTTGAGTTCACGCCAAAAATGCTGAGCAAGGCTAACCTGAGCTGGGCTGACCTGAGCGAGGCTAACCTGAGCAAGGCTAACCTGAGCGAGGCTGACCTGAGCAAGGCTGACCTGAGCGAGGCTAACCTGAGCGAGGCTGACCTGAGCAAGGCTAACCTGAGCAAGGCTAACCTGAGCGAGGCTGACCTGAGCAAGGCTAACCTGAGCAAGGCTAACCTGAGCAAGGCTAACCTGAGCGAGGCTAACCTGAGCAAGGCTAACCTGAGCTGGGCTGACCTGAGCGAGGCTAACCTGAGCAAGGCTAACCTGAGCGAGGCTGACCTGAGCAAGGCTAACCTGAGCGAGGCTAACCTGAGCAAGGCTGACCACCTCGATGAAGCTCTCAACATTCCTGAAGAGTTCAAGCCGAAAAAAGAAGAGAAAACAGAAGGTGAGTGAAATGGACTACTGCTCAATTTGCAACACAGGCATAGCCCCAGCGCGGGCTGAGACTACAAAGAAGCTGTACGGCAAGCCTGTATGCGACGGCACGGAGTGCATGACGAAAGCACAGAAGGAGGCTGATGAGGCTGCAGGGCAGTTCACTATTGATACAGTGCCTTATACCTCTTGCGGGTGGGTGGTCAATCCACCAGGAGTCGCGGCAAAGGTGATAGGGCAGGTCGAAGTCACTGTTGATATCGTGAAAGTGTCCCAGGGTACGGCAAAGAAGTTCTGCATCAGCGTCGGCGGGTACGAATACGAGTTCGGGGCTAATCCAGAAGTGGATGCGGAAATTAAGAAGCTGTTCGTAGCGATTGACAAGAAGGGCGCAGGACAGAAAAAGGAGACTTTTGTACCCAGGGATGTAACTGTTGACGCGGAACGTGGGGTTGCAAGAGGTCCCGTGAACATGCCTGCAGAGAGGCCCACTGACCAGTCCAAAAATCTGCCTGCGCGCCAGGAAGCGGCAAAACCGCCAGGAAAGCCGCTCACTGATGCGGAAAGGGACGCGATGATAGAGGATGCCAAAGCCAAACGGTTCCTGTCGCAGCGTGGCTCATCGTACAAAGTGCAGGGGAAGGAGCGACCGGATGCGCACCAAATACAGCGAATAGCGAACGAGCACAAAATATCAATCGAGATACTCAATACTGCGCATACCGAAACGTTCGTCGAGGTGATGGTCAGAGCGCATCTTGATAGCCAGTTCTGCGATGCAGTCGTTCATCACGAGTTCAGGGACGAGTTCCTTCTCAAAACCATGGAGGTCCTGAATAAGAACCCCGAGATACTGGATCACTGGGAAGGGACGGAGCCGGTGATCAAGGAGGGCGCGAAGATCAAAGTTAAGGAAGACAGCAGGGACATTTTGAAGGATGCGAAATATTTCATCATCCATTCCCTGCTGACGTGGAAGAAGTTCGCCATGCGCGATGCCAGGACGAAAGCGGCTGCGATTGCTGAGGCTATGCTGCTGAACCAGGATTTCCGCGAGCCTGAAGAGAAACAAAGCGAGGAAGCTGAGGCTGCACTGGTTCAGGAGAGCATAAAGAACAGAAAGGGGGTGGGCGCGTGAAACTCATCCTCTCCGGTCGCCCTTATTCTCTCAAAATCGATAAAGACGGCAAGGAAATCCTTGTGCTGGAGCTGCCCGTGGATAATCTCAACCTGCAGGAGATACTGCCGTTCGTGAAAAGAGAATGCGACCTGCACATACAGAGTTCAAAGCGTGACCTGGATGCTCATGGATATATTGAGGAGCTGGCGCTGAAAAGCAAGCTGAAGCTCAAAGTTCGCTGCATCGATGATGTGGATTTGAATGTTGTCAACCAGCTTATCTCTGATCCTGAAACCACGACTATCGTTTTTGACGATAAACAGGCAACGCTGACGGATTATGAAATCGTGAAGGCTAGGCAGGACAAAAACCGGGCGGGGGAGAGGAAAGTAATGGCTGAAGCGCAAGCGTTCTTGAACGCGGAAACAGGAGATACGAAAAACCCTGGCGGCAAGACATACGAAGTAGTGCTTCAAAAATTCGAGGGGTGATGCTGTGGAAATACCCAACTGTTTCGATGCCCCCACATGTCACATCAAAAAGCTTGCGCAGGTGAAGGAATACAACGAGAGAAACAAAGCGATATGCGCGGGTTGCATCTGGCCCGGGCGGTGATGCGGTGAGCCAAAAAGCACATGGAAAAAAAGCCGTAAATCCGCTGAACTGCGCATGTGGTCTGAGGGAGCACTGCGTTGCGATCAAACGGGCTGCCACACTTAGCAAGCGCGGATTCCAGTGCCCAGTCATCCCAGAAGCGATGAAGGTGGGGACATGAGCGAACTATGCAGCGGATGCGGAACGTGCCTGTACGGGCATCTTGATCTGTTGTTTGCGAAAACGTGGTGTGCAGCGCCTGAACGTATTTTCAGAGAATGCAAGAACCCCTCGGTTGGGGTGTGGCGGTACAAGCAGTACATGGACGGTGAGATCCCATGAAAATAATTGATGAGAACGCATATTACGTGCTGACATCTGACAAGAATAAGAAAAAAATACTCCAAGAGGCGTTCAAATCAGGAGACAAAGTATATCATGCGAAGTACGGCGCCGGGGAGTTCGTCAGGTTCGATGACGCATATTTCTACATGGCGCATGTGAATTTTGAGAGCGGCGAGCACGTTGTTACGGCGCTTGAGCTGGAGGGGGTGAAGCTAGGACAGGTGCAGCCAGTGAAGGTAGGGAGCAGTAATATGAATAATTGTAACACCGAAAAAGATGAGAATGGTGTATGCTCCCATTTGTGGGGAGAGTTTTGTGGCGTAACATGCTGCCGGGAGTGCTCGGAAGAATCATGTAATTCGCGTTGCGCAAGTAGTGATATGCCGGTGAAGGGTACTGTATCTGATGCCGGGATTCAGACGGTGGAGGTACAGGAGCAAGTGACATTCACAAAACCGGGAAGTAGCATGGTGGAAATTCCTATAAACCACATATCTCTTTCCGGATGGAACCCGCGCAAGAACTTTGAGCCGGAAGCCCTGGAGGAGCTGAAGAAGAGCATCCAGGAACACGGCATACTTGAGCCGCTGATAGTGCGCCCGATCAATGGGCCCAATAACACGTTCATCAGTTTTGAGTTGGTAGCAGGCGAGCGCAGGTATCGTGCAGCAAAAGAGCTGGGTATTAAGAACGTGCCTGCAGTCATCAGGCGGCTTTCAAACCATGACGTGCGCGAGATCATGCTAATCGAGAACCTGCAGAGGTCCAGCCTTGAACCCCTGGAGGAAGCGGAAGCGCTGGAAGTCATACTCAGTGATGAAGTGACGACCCAGGAAGAGCTTGCAAAGAAACTGGGGAAATCGCAGAGCTGGATTGCGAACCGGCTCAGGCTGCTCAAGGCGCCGGACGAACTGAAGAAAATGATTATTTCCCGGGAAATAACGCCGAAGCATGTCATCTCATTGTTGCCGCTGACCGAGTACCCAGTGCTTAAGGAGAAAATCATCCCTGAGATCAAGCGGTTGCAGCAATATAGCGAAGTATCGGTACGGCAGGTTGAGAACCTTACTGAGAATGCGATACAGGGCGATCACGATGCGACTGCTGTACTGCAACTCAACGATTTCCCCTGGGATAGGGAAAAATACCGGGAATTTTTCGATTTCTCTCAGTGTTTCGGCGTTGCAGGATCTGAAAAAGTACCTGTCGTCTGCGGTCACCTGCATGTGGTCAAACAGGACGATGTTGATCCAGAAGAGCTTGAAGAGGGCGAAGAACCGCCGGAGGATGATAAGTACTGCCTGAACCGGAGATGCTGGGCTGACAAGCTCAATATAGCAAAGCAGAAGTGGGAAAAGACGCAGGCTATGCAGAAGTCCAGATCCAAACAGGATGGAGAAATTATCGACACTTCAAAAATGCAATGGGGCACATATGAGAATCTGTCGCGCGGTTTTGATGAGACAGAATGCAAAACCTGCAAGAATAACAGGAAGAACCAGCGCGGCGAACCTGTATGCATCGATCCTGCCTGCTATGACAAAAAGCAGTCCGCGCATCAAAGAGAGTTGAACAAAAAAGCAAGAGAAGAGGATCGCAAAGCCTGGGAACTCCTGGACTCCAGGATCACCAATCTTACTGCCCTGAGCGACAAGACCGCCAGATGGGTTATGGAGAACTCGGTCGAGTATGCCTGGATGGACGCCGCTAAAGCAGGTCTGGCGCCTTGGTGCAAGGTCAAACGCGGTGAGGATATTGATTTCAAGACTATCCCGCAGCAGGATACGTACAAAGCCCTTGTGCGGCTGATCGTGGCCCGGGTGTTCGTCAATCGCAAGGCTACAGTCGGCCATATGGAGAAGATCCTGAAGGCGATGGGGGTGTGATCATGCAAGCACCCCAGGAAGTACGTGAACTCAAGAAAGCAGCCCTGAATGCTGCAACCGCGCCGCCCATGGTCGTGGAAGAACTCCCTCTTGAGCTGATAAAACCGAACCCATACCAGGTGCGGAAAAGCTACAAAAATATTAAAGAACTGGCGAAAAGTATAGATAAACGAGGCTTGCAGAATCCGATATCAGTGATCAAGCTGGGCGACGAATATGTTATAGTCTCAGGCCACAGGAGGTTCCAGGCATTCCGCTCACTTCACAGAAAAACCATACCTGCAATAATAAGGCGGGAAAGCACGCCTGCGGACCTTGCTATCGATATAGCAATTGAGAACATGCAAAGGGAGGACCTGACCCCAATCGAGGTCGGCGAGACGCTCATGCAGTTAATATACAGTATCCCCTCAGTGCAGAACAACCCGTCCCGCGCCCTGACACTCATCAATCAGATCAAGCTTGTCGATAAAAGGGGCGCGGTCGGCGTGGATTTCACGGGAAAGTATGGGTTCAAGGCCGAGGACGTGCCGGCTGCCGTGAAGCTGCTGGAGATCGTCGGGATCTCGGCGAATACGGCGGTTTCGTACATTCGTATTCTTCAATTGCCTGAAGATATCCAGGAGAAGGTAATACAGACAAACAAAGGGCAGACCTGTTCAATCCCTGAAGGAAAGCTGAGCGTAAAGACTGCATATGAGTTGACTCGCATAACCGACCCTGAGATGCAAAGAGACCTTTGCGAGAAAATCCTGAATGAGAAGTTGAAGTACGTGGATGTCAAGTTCATGGTCGATGAGATTGTCGAGAACAACGGCGCCGTGGCTAACAGGAACCTGGGGGCAGGCACGGCTGCCAGGCGCGTAGAAGATGATGCTGGCACTGCAGAGCTGACCGAGAAACTGTTCAGGCTCAGCAGCACGGTCTGGAACTTCAGGGTAAAACTCCCGCTTGTGTGCAGGCGCCTTGATAAAGTGCTGTGGGTAGCTTCCCTTAACAAGATGAAGAAAGCCTGCCTTGAGATGGTACACAACATCAATAACCTGCTACGCGAGGATATGAAGCTTGAAGGCTGGCTTGAGCTTGTGAATGCAGATCTTGAGGTGCGGTTAACTCCTGCCAGCAGACCAGGGGAAAATCTGCGCTTTTCGCTGCCTAAAGAGTTATCAGAGATGCTGAATCTCCAGGCCGGGGATAAGCTAATTTTGAAAGTTGAAGGGATTGTCAGGCTTGTGCCTGAAGCTCTTGATGAGAACAAAGATCCGGACAGGGCATTCCGACCGCTGGGGCTTAACCGACTCACAAAAACGATAGGCGACGGAGAGCAGATAGAGCAAGAACACATCGATGAGCTTGAGATTTTGGAAAGGCAGGAGGCGAGTTGAAATGAAAGTATCCGTATATCTAGTGCTATCCCAGGGCGGCGATATAAGGCTCGTCAAAAACCCTCCGATGCTTAACAGCATGGAAGTGGCCGTAAAACTGAACCTCAGCATATCTGATAAATTCTTCAAACGATTCATTCCGGAGACCGAGCTTGTAATACCTGACGAGTATGTGCTTGAGCCGCGGATCGAGGCACATATCAAGGATTTGCCAGAGGAGAAGCTTGAGGAATTACAGAAGCTCGTATCGGTAGAGCTCGAGAAACACAAAGGGCCCAAGCAATCGGGCGAGGGGAAGATATGAGCTACCGGCGCTATGTTACAAGGCGATGCCTGAACGGGCATCGGGCAAAGGCGAGGATATTGGAAAGGGGGGGGGCGAACAAAGTGCCAGTAACTTATCGGTGCCAGGAATGCGGGGTGGTGTATAGTAAGAAGAGGGCGCGATGATGGAAGAAATTGAAGGGTGCAGGTTTAACGGAGTGTTCGTGCTGTGTGAGATGTGCGAGCTTCAAGATAATCGTAGCGCGTGCATCGAACTGAGAGAGCGAACTGATGTTCAGGTGAAGTACAATACATTCGGGGGCAAGAAGCCGTGACCGAGCAGCAGGAGCTTACTGAGCAATTCATATATCCGAAGAACGCGCTTCTCCGCAAATCGTACCAGGCGATCATCCAGGCAGTCCTGGAGAGGCGCAGGATAGTTTTCAGGCCAGAGTCCCTGGCTATCGCGATATGCAACTACCACGGCTGGCCTGACGATTCTAACATCGACATAGATAAGCCGTCCGGCCAGAACTTCAAGAAGGCGCTGAACATCCTGCGGACGTTTGAGGGGAAGTTTACGAAGCCGCTTGATAAGGGGCTTGGGCTTGAGGTGTTCGTATTTAAGACCAACGGCGCCAGGGTTAGCACTTTCGATGCCCTTGAGCGGCTCTGCAGCCTTGACATCGATATGAGCGAGGTGGTGGCTACTACTGCTAGGCTGGATCTCAATCAGAAGTGGAATGATAAATTTGTGCCTGACTGCCTTGCGGTGGAGATCTCGGCTGAGGTCGCTGCGGCTGATTCTGCAATGCCTATGAAGATAGATACTCTTGATGCTGTTGTAGCGGAGAAGCCCAGTTCGTTCAAAGCGAAGCGCAAAGGCATGGTCAAAGGCTCGGAACTCGCTCCGGATGAACTGGAAGCGGTAAAACTATCCAGCAGTGGTATTTTTGATGAGTTGTTGGCTGGAGATGTCCCCCCGCCCCCTCCTGAAATAACAGATTTGAAAACATATATAAATTCAAAGTTATCAAAAATAGAAGATTGTTATCGTGAAGGTTCCACTGGAAACGAAGGTAAGTTAAAAACTCCACTGGAAACGAAGGTTTCATGATTATACGCAGTTTTTCAATGAAAAAACCGGAATTTCTCTGGTTTTGGAGAAAACTATAGTGTAGATTTCAAACCTATACTATAATATATTATATAAAAAAAATCGCTATCGGTAAAGCATTATAACGAACGGTTTTAGCTGAGGGTATAATAAAAAACCGCATTATATAATGCATTATATAATCGGTTTTACTGGCTTGACATTCCCGCAAAACGAAGGAGATTATGGTGAAGATCAAAGACGACGGAACAAAGCAAGTGAACGTGCTGCTGACAGGGTTAGAGTACAATGCCTTAGCGATCCTGGGCGGACCCACCGCAATCCTCAAAGCCGAGATCGAGGAGAAGGCCGGAGACAAGTTCAAGCTCAAAAGATTGAGGCAGCAGATCGTCGATAGCATCGCAAAGGAACAGCAGCGGCTGAGAGACGTTGACAGGCTCATCAAGGAATATGAGGAGAAGGAAGCGGAGGAGAAGAAGCGGCTGGCCGAGGAAGCAGTTAAGAAAAAGAACAATATTATGGAAAACAAGCATAATAATAAAAACAAAAAAACGCTGTCGAACGAGGAATGGTTCACAAGATGGATACCTGAGTTCAGGCAGAGGCTGACAGAGAAAGGCGAGCTGTCAGAACTGGAATATGCGGCAATCTATAAGCGGACCGGGTTCACGACGAGAGAGGAAGTGCACAGGTGGCTTAGGGACCTCTTTGAACCGGCAGACTGCAGTTGATGTGGGGAAGTTCAAGGATTGGAAAGAGGCTGAGGTGTGGATCAGGAAGCACCAGGAAAGCGAAGCGAACATTCGAACAAATCCGAACAATCATGGCAATTAATAAAATCGTAGTCCTGAACCTGGAATCGCAGGCGAAAAAATTAAAATCGCAGAATAAAACAGAAGAGGAAATAGCTACAGCATTAAGCAGAAGTTCGAACACAAAGATAACCCGTTCGTGCGTACATCGGTATTTTGCCGCCCAGGTTCGAATGCATCAAGAAGTAATAGAGAAGAACGAAAAACTAAAAGCTAAGGTCGTGGAACTCGAATTAGATACGGTCCGAGCGCGCCAGGAGCTCATCCAGAAAATTAAGGATCTTGCAGAACAGGCAGAACGGGATGGGGATTTGAAAACGGCTCTGCTCGGGCTGGATAAGGCTGTGAATGCTCTCGATTCCCTAGATAAGAGGCTCGGCAGGTTCACCAAAGACGGTGCCATTAACGTCAACATCCAGATAAATCAGCAGATCAACGATATCGTAGCTATTGTATTGAAGCACTGCAATCCCGACCAGGTAGCGGCCATCAGGCAGGAACTTCTAGCATGTCAGCAAGGCAGCTCTTAGCCTATAAGCTGGACCCGACACCTGCAGGGTCCGCGGAATCGGTCAGTAGCGGGAAATGGAAGCGCGCCAGGCATCTTCAACTGATCTCCGATAAGCTCGTTGAGGTAGCACAGGGAAAATGCAAGAGGTTGATCATCAAGCTACCTCCCAGGCATGGGAAATCCGAAGAGACTTCAAAATATTTCCCTGCCTGGTTCCTGGGGAACTACCCGGATAAGCGCATCATTCTTACATCGTACGAAGCTGATTTTGCAGCCTCATGGGGTTGGAAAGCGCGCAATATCCTCCAGGAACACGGACAGGAGTATTTTGGCATTGCAGTAAGCTCGGATTCCTCAGCTCGTAACAGGTGGGATATCGAGAATCACGATGGCGGCATGATGACCGCAGGTGTGGGGGGGCCGATAACCGGGAAAGGCGCTCATATCCTGATCATAGACGACCCGCTAAAGAATGCAGAGGAGGCCAACAGCAAAACCATCCGGGATAAGATCCATGAATGGTTCAAATCAACTGCTTATACCAGGTTAGAGCCGGGCGGCGCCATTATCCTGATAATGACCCGCTGGCACGAGGATGACCTTGCTGGCAGGTTAATCAAGGAGATGAAACACGGAGGGGAGAAGTGGGAAGTAATCAATCTCCCTGCAATAGCTGAGGATAGTGATCAACTTGGCAGGCAGTCAGGCGAAGCGCTCTGGCCAGAGAGGTTCCCTGTTGAAGCTCTTAACGAGATCAAAGAGGCCATAGGTCTGTACTGGTGGAATGCGCTTTATCAGCAGCATCCACAGGCTTCTGATGGCACATATTTCAAGCGGCAGTTTTTCAGGTACTTCACAATCCAGGGAGATATGTATGCCCTGCAGAGGCCCGAAGGTATCAAGCTCGTACCGATCAAGTCCTGTATGGTATTCCAGACCTGCGACCCTGCAGGCAGCACTAAAACCACAGCAGATTATTTCGTCCTGGCAACTTGGGCGAAGACACCTCAGAACGATTTGCTACTCCTGGATATACTCCGCACGCGCCTTGAAGGTCCTGATCAGCCCAATCTATTCAAGCAAGCACATCTCCGCTGGAAACCCGCATTCCAGGGAGTTGAGGATAAGAGCATGGGATTAACGCTGTACCAGATGCTCGTCAGGGAAGGGCTGCCGGTCAGGAGACTAACAGCAGATGTGGATAAAGTCACCAGGGCACTGCCAGCGGCAGCACGGATGGAAGCCGGTACATTTTATTTCCTTGCTGGTGCACCGTGGCTTCAAGAATACGAGATGGAGCTTATTGCATTCAATAAGGGTGCTCACGACGATCAGGTTGATGTGACAGGGTACGCTGCAATATGTCTCGTAGGTTCGCAGCGGGCAGAACCGCATATCCCGCAGTTCGGACCTGGCTTTGGCAGCACTCAGACAGGCCTGCGCGTTTAATCTACAATCTTTCGTAAGTTTTTGATATTCATGATAGATTATTTTTAAGCAATGTATAGTCAGTAATATTAGCGTTGTGCATTCAACGACTAATATCTTTATATCCCATATTATTTGGCTCAATTATTATACCTCCTTTCAAAGGAGGCTTGAGCAGTGTTTGGTCGCCAAACCTCACACTGCTTTATCTTATTCATAAAGTAGGACGTATTTCAAAGCTAACTTTTCTTTATATCCTTTACTCTCAGTTTTCCAATCATGCCAGTTGAAAATAAAGATAGCCAGCCTAAAATTTTTAAAATCACAAATTCAGTTGATCAGATACCACAATCGGTATCAACAATAGTCGGTGCATCTACAGGCGCGGAACTAACCCATTTTTACAATCACGTTTTGCTGTGGATCCAGGACACGGACCGCAAGCTGCCCAACGGCAGCAGGTGGGAAGTAACCCCTTCGATGAGAGAAGAAGCTTATGATCTGGACTCCCTGACGCGCGGCATTATAACACCATTCCTGAAAAATATTCTCCTAGGCGGCTACGATATCGTAACGTCAGATAATAAGAAGTTCGCCGCAATGATCAAGGATATCAATAAATTCCTGGAGGATATCAACCTCCTGGGCGTGTTCAAGGAGGATTTCGAGGACTACGCCATCAAACACGGCCATTCCTACCGGCGCAAGGATTATTTCCTGGGAAATAATGGCACCCTACAGAAGCTCCAGCGGCTCGAACCGAAGGCGATGCGGACTTACGAGGATATATGGGATTCCTCGATCAAGGCCTACCATCAGAAGATCCACGTCAACGAAGCCTTCAGCTCCACGGCAAGTACGCTGAAAGAATACAACTCCTGGTTCATTCCCGGAGGAGAGAAATACATCCCGGATCAAAATATCGGACTCGGTTATCCAAAGACAGCATGGGAGAATTTCAAAGCGCGGTATAAAGTTAATGAGATCACCAATCTGCGCGTGGATACTGCCGAGAAAATCATTGCCATGCATAAGGTCCGGGAGGGAACACCTGCACCGATAGATCCAGTCATCCTGGAGATATGGCTTAAGCGCCTCATCCTGTCGAACGGTCCCAATTTTATCCTGCGCGTGCTCATACCTTTTTTGCATATCAAGAACGGTATCATCCTTGAGGTTACTGACCCGGACGGTCAGAAACAGGTAATCACGACAGTCCCGCAGAAGCCTCCTGATGCGATGGCTACAACAGACCCCGAGTTGTATGCTGTTAAAAAAGCAGCCTACGATACGTACGTAAAGGCGGTAAAGGACGATGCCGACAACATTCTCCGATACATGGCAGAGGGTGGGGTATTCGGATCAGGACCAGATAAGGAGGTTAATGTGATTGAGTCCGGTAGGACCATTAGTCCGGCATTCATTGAAACAATGCTCAGGAAACTGGATGAGAGTATAGGCATGGCGTTCGGCTTCCCCGTGCCGCTGATCCAGGCGCGTGGAGCTGAGCTGGCTACGACCAGGACAATCCAGGACCTATTCAATACCGTCTATGCAGGCAGCCGCATTGATTACGAGAAAATCGCCAACGAACTGATCAGGGAGAGATTCAAGGACAAAACCTGGGACTACACCATCACGAAGAAAGACAGGACTGAGGAATCAGGAACGTATGCATTCGAAGATACGGAAGCCCAGTTCAAGCTCTCAACCGGTGATGTGAAGGACCGGCTTAAGATAGCTCAGACCGAACTCACAACCATGCAAGCCCTACAGATCGCTAAGGCTATGGGCGCCTCAAGAGCAGATATTCAGGCTCTTGCAGATGAGCGAGGATTCGGGATCCTGGACCTGGACCGCTTCGACAATACAGGAATGCCGACAGATCCGGGAATGTTCGGGCTGAAGAACGCTGATAATAGTGGTGGCACAGGCAATGATAAGGATCTGGACAGCGCGGGGAAGCAGGACCTGAAGCCAGAGAACCCGGAAGGCCAGGATGAGAGGTTATCTGCAGAGCTGGTGAAGACGTACAGGGAAGTTGAAAAAGAGCTCCTTGATTTTCTTGGAGGATAGCATGTACTACTGTCAGAAATGCAAGCGCAACCACCACGATTTTTCTAAAACAGGAAAAAAGCACGCGGAGGCTCAGAAATGATATCATTTAGGAAAAGTGCCGGGCAGGACGATGATTCACCTTTAACCTGGAGGAACTACAAGGATAAAGGTAGGATTGCACCATGCTCTCCTGTAATCGTTTGCCCGAACGGGCACTACCTATCAATTCACAGGCACAGGATAGCTGATGACGGCACGGTTTCTCCATCAGTCGGATGTCCGATAGAAGGCTGTGGATTCCAGGATTATATCAAGCTGGAGGGATGGAAATGATCGGGCGCAGAACATATCCCGAAAAAGAGACCTGGGTAAGTAACAGTAAACCCGGCGATTACTGGAAGGATGAGAGGGCGGGATGGATGGCGAAAACGCCTAACGGCCTCATTGGGAATCTCGCAAATCACCAGGTTATAGAACATGAGGATGGAACAATCACAGTCAGCCCGTCGATTCTGATTGACTGTGGAGATGGTCTTCATAGATGGCACGGCTACCTTGAAAAAGGGGTTTGGCGAGAAGCATGAAAGAACACAATTGTAAAGAGCTTCCACGTTTTTATAAAATAATTCGGCTAATGGACAAATGGGTATTAACCCCTAATCTGGAATCTGTACCCAAATCTATCGCCTTAAGAGGCACCGTTCCAATTTACTTTTGTCCTTGGTGTGGAGTAGAGTTATCATGACCAAGGGTTGCGAGTATATTAACTATGGATTAAACACAGGATATTAACTATGCCCTCTGAAACCGATAAGCTCCATGAAGAAATCAAAAAAACGATTGCAGCTCTGACAGCATCTCAGGCAGATGCATTAGCGCGCCAGTTAAGTGTTACGTTCGTTCTCGGCTACAGGAAAAGCGGCACGAGAGAAGAGATCTCAGATCTGCAGCGGAATGCTATCAAAAACCTGAGCAGGGAACAGCTCGGGTATATTGCAGAGTTCAACCAGGCGTTGGGGAAGCAGCTCGAGGGTAGAGTAAAGGACCTGATAGCAGAGGGCAAAGGATACGCCGATATTCGCCGGGAAATGGTGCCATATATACAGGAGATTTTCGGACCTGACGGCGCCGTGACGATAGATCGCACAGGTCAGACCAGGCAGATCATCCAGGTCCTGAGCGATGGCAGCCTCCAGAGAGTTGAGAAGACAATTACACAGCCGTATTCTGCATCACTTAATACTTATAGCGACATGCTCTCCAGAACGGCGACACATGCTGCTTACGAGCACGGCAGAGCTGAGGGGTATAAAGCTTCTGGATTTAGAAAATGGAGGTTCGTCGGTCCCAACGATGAACGTGCTCGAAGCTGGCACGTTGCACTTTTGGGGAATGTATATGAATACGATACTCCTGAATCAGATATGGCGTTAGAGGTTCTCAGTGAGCCGAATTGTAGGCATCGCGCTATTGTGTTCTTTGAAGATCCTAAGCTTGACACGCCTCAGAAGTTTTTCGAGAAACAAAAAGAAGAGGCTAGGTTAAAGTTCGAGAATGGCGAGTGGACTTTCGCTGAATAGAAGCGCCGCGTGGAGCGAGATTTTAATTACTCCAATATTGATAATTCATTAATAAGTTCAAGATATCTTTTTTCTATTTCTTTGAATAGTTTATTTTCTGCTATGAGGTAGGATTCATCTGGCTCTGGTTTATTAAATGCATCTGAAGATTTATTTTTAAAGTAATTATTAATAGCCGAATGCAAATCATATGGAGCAAGATACATGTTCAATTTAACTTCACCCCAGAACTTATGATATTCTTTGTCTCTTGGAAGTTTACTATCTATGCTACCTTGCTCACCTTTCTGAAAGATCATCTCATCTCCAATTCTAGTATACAACGGTGCAACAAGTAAATCCATCTCTTTCATAAGGCGGTCTTTTTTGATAGATTTTCTTTGTTCATCAAGCATGCTTTCAGTTAATTTGACATATCTAGCCGTTATTATTGCTAAAACAATTGTTGCAATTGCAGTTATTGCTCCACCCCGTTCATCTAAAAAAGAAATAGCATTTTGAAAATCCATTTATTTGCTTCCTCCTAATGTGATAATATGTATTTTCATAACTTCTCGATAATGGTTTTATCACTATATTTTCTGAAAATAATTGCTAGTAGATTTTCCTTCCTAGATAGCGGAGGAGACAAAAATCGACCCCCAATAGTTCCACAAAAACCATCCTAATGCAATTATTGCTATAAGAGTTACAACTATTTTCATCTGCCATGGGTATTTTTTCTTTATTTCTTCAAAAAAATTAACAATACCTTCACTATTTTCCGGTGAGAGTAATGAAAACGTAAAAATTAAAGTAAATAAACCAGTCAAAAGGTAATACTCTCCACGGCTTAAAGCTGTAGATGAACGTGAATATGCAAATATAACTATCAAAAGACTATAAAAAATTGAAGAAATAAGTGCATATAAATCGCTCAAATAAGTATCTCTGGTTCTTGTAATAATTATATAATATAAAATTATAAAAAATAAAAAGAACGCGAAGAGTGGCGTAATGATGTTTTGTTTAATGCTCTCTGGTCCAGAATATGCTACAAAAAAACTTCCTATTATAAGAAATATTTGTACCAATCGCTCTCTTTTTTCAATCTCTTTATCACGATTATTTACACCAATACGTAAATTATTAGCCTGTTCCGAACATACGTTATCATGTTCTTTTCCATCTTGAATAAGTCTAGTTCGCTCATTTTTCAACGCAGTTGTTTTATTATTAACAGCATGTAAAAACGTATCTAAATTTGGTGAGGAAGGGTTACTGAAAAACCCAATTGAAAACCGCATAACTTGATCATCAAATACACTCAAATTTCTTGATTTGATTTCTCTCAAAGCGGTTTCTAAAGTATTCCTATTTGTATCTACAAGATCGGGATTGAACGTGGAAGCATTTATTGTTCTCTTGTAATCCTCTATTGTCTTTTCCATAGGTAAATATACTTCAGCCAATTGATATTCAATATCCTTTATTTTTCTGGCTAATTGCGTTTCTTTTAACAATCTATATGTTGATATTGCGTACCAGATTGTTATAGCCGCTAAAATTGCAGTTGCCCCTGCTGTCACGGTATTAGAATTCATATTCTATCACAAACTTGAATCGAAATGATAACTCTATTAACTTTTAATATATAAAATATTTAGCTCATCATTTTTGCTCTGTCTTGGGCTTCTTAATCTTCATAACATCAACCTTGGTATTCCTTTTTATATATCTTTTAAAGTTAAATATTTGCCATATTTTTTTTATAACTCGTCGTTGTCTTTTTTTATTATTTAAGAATTTAACAAATTCTAAAATGTTATTGAAAATACCAAGAGAATAAGCAAAAATACTAAGAATCCCGATGATTAAAGGCCAGAGGTTATCAACCAAAAGACTCTTAATTTTACTACTCCATTTATCCTCTATTTTATTAATAATTTTTTGATTTAATTCTTGTAAATTCATCTCAAGATTGGCAAGCAGATATGTTTCGTTTGATAGTATATTCTGTTTAACCTCTCCAAATCTATTGTTGATTTCTGAATAATCTTCTATATCAAAATTATTCGTGAGGTCTTTGACTAATTCGGAATCGATAAATTCGTTCCATTTCTCAATCATTTTTGGCAAGTCTTTGTAATGTGTAATAGAGATA
>Ga0209749_1000469_pt1 | contig 55617 bp, 58 predicted proteins | sample EPASupsiteSAE347_FD_187267 | JGI IMG/M metagenome (GOLD analysis project Ga0209749, IMG submission 187267) | Bioremediated contaminated groundwater from EPA Superfund site, New Mexico - Sample SAE3-47 (SPAdes) (version 2) | ecosystem: Environmental > Aquatic > Deep subsurface > Groundwater >... | reverse complement strand
AGTCGCCGTGCGGGTGGTACTTACCCATCGTCACCGACAAGCCCACCAAGAAGAGCGAGCGGCGGTGGACCGGCTTGAGGCCGTCCCGTACATCGGGAATGGCACGCTGGATGATGACCGACATCGCGTAGTTGATGAACGAGGTCTTCATCTCGTGTTCGATGCTGATCGGCTCGACCCGGTGGGTTTCGGGAGTCCCTGCCGGGGGGGTATTCTTATCAGATGTCAAGGTTGGTCACCTCCTTGGCATGACGGATGATGAAATTTTTCCGGATCTCCACGTCTTTTCCCATCAGGGTCTTGAACATGGCGTCGGCTTCGTACGCGTCCTCGATGGTAACCTGGCGGAAGATGCGGTGGGCGGGGTCCATGGTGGTGTCCCAGAGCTGCCGGGCGTTCATCTCACCAAGACCCTTGTACCGCTGTACGGAGACGCCCTTGTCTCCCAGAGATGCGGAGACTTTCTGCATCTCCTCTTCCTTGTACACGTAGTGCTCTTCTTTTCCCTTCGCAATGCGGAAGAGGGGCGGCTGGGCGATGTACACATAGCCGGCTTCGATGAGCCTGAGCATGTAGCGGTAGAAGAACGTGAGAAGGAGGGTCCGGATATGGGCGCCATCCACATCGGCATCGGTCATGATCACGATGTGGTGGTAACGTGCCCGTTCGATATCGAACTTCTCGCCGATCCCGGTGCCGATGGCCGAGATAAGGGTCTGGATCTCGGCGTTCTTTAAGATCTGGTGTTCGCCGGCCTTCTCCACGTTCAGGATCTTGCCGCGGAGGGGTAGGATGGCCTGGAACTTCCGGTCCCGGCCCTGCTTGGCGGAGCCTCCTGCCGAATCACCTTCCACGATATAGATCTCGGACTTGGCCGGGTCGCGCTCGGAACAGTCCGCGAGCTTGCCGGGCAGCCCCGAGCTCTCCAGCGAGCTCTTCCGCCGTGCCAGTTCGCGGGCGTTCCGTGCCGCCTCGCGGGCCTTGGCTGCCGAGAGCGCCTTCTCGACGATGATCTTCAGGGTTGCAGGTTTCTCGTCGAAGTGCTCAGAGAGCGCCGCGTACACGAGGGAGTCCACCACGCCCTTGACGCTGCTGTTCCCGAGGCGCATCTTGGTCTGGCCCTCGAACTGGGGGTTCGCCATCTTGACGGAAACCACCGCGGTGAGGCCCTCGCGTACGTCCTCGCCGCGGAGGGCGATCGTCGCATTTTCCTTGATGATCCCGTTCTTCTTTGCAACGGTATTGATCGCCCGGGTGATGGCGCTCCGGAATCCCTCGAGGTGGGTACCACCCTCGCGGGTATTGACCGAGTTGACGTAGGAGTAGATCTTCTCGTCATACCCGGTGGTGTACTGCATCGCGACCTCGATCTCGAGCTTGTTCTCGGGATCCTTCTTGGTCATATCGATGGGGGCCGGGTGGAGGCACTCGGCGCCCTCGTTGAGGTATCTCACGAACTCGGAGAGGCCCCCCGCATAGCAGTAGGTCTCGGTGTCGCCGGTCCGTTCGTCGCTGATGATGATGGTGAGCCCGGCATTCAGGAAGGCGAGTTCCCGCAGGCGGTGGGAGAGGGTATCGTAATCGAACGTCGTGGTCTCGAAGATGGTGGCGTCCGGGACGAAGTGGATCCGGGTGCCGGTCATCTTCTGCCCGAACTGCATAAGGAAGACCTGCCGGTTCTCCTCTTCGGTCCGTTTCGGATCGATGACGCAGGCGCTGGAGAGGGCCGTCTGGCCCGGGGCAGAGGGCCCGATCGGGGCCTCATCCGGGGTGAACTGCGCGGATGCACTGTACCACTCCTGGTACCGTGCCACGAGCTCGGAAAGGGTCTCCTCCCGCTTCGTGAGGGCAAGGGTGGGCCGGCCCTGCGCGAACTTCATCTCGTACACGTTCCCGTCGCGGTATACTATGGCGGAGAGCCAGTTGGAGAGGGCGTTTACCACGGAGACGCCGACGCCGTGCAGGCCGCCGGAGACCTGGTATGTGGCCTTGTCGAACTTCCCGCCGGCATGGAGGACGGTCAGGACAACTTCGAGGGCGCTCTTGCCGTTCTTCTCCATAGTGTCGACCGGGATCCCCCGTCCATTGTCCACTACGGAGAGGGAACCGTCCTTGTGGATGACGACCACTACCCGGGTACAGAACCCCGCCAGCGCTTCGTCAATGGAGTTGTCCACGACCTCGTACACGAGGTGGTGCAGGCCGCGGGTGTCGGTGCTGCCAATGTACATCGCGGGGCGCTCGCGGACCGGGGCCAGCCCCTCGAGTACGGTGATATGGGATGCATCGTACGTATCTGTCAAGAAGAACCTCCGTTAAAAAAATACCCAAAACCGTGTAAAATTTTCACATATAATATTGGTCTCCGGACCATATAATGGTGGTGCTCGATTACAGGCGTAAAAACACGCCATTTTCTTCCGGAAAAATTCGGCAGATCCCGAAAGATTCTGAAAATAATATATTGTGGATATATCTTGCCGCGGTTCTAACCGAACTGGCCTGCATCCGCATCCCGTATTCCCAGTTCCCGGTCGATCGCGACCATGAGCTCCCGGAGCGTGAGAATGACATCGCGGGCATCCTCCCGGTCCATGGTCCCGGGCGCATGCCAGATCACCTTCCTGCGCAGCAGGGCCGTGAGTTCATCGACTTTTGTTCCCCGGAATTTTTCCGGCAGGACGAGACCTTCCACGTGGTCTCCCGCCCCGTGCCAAGCCTGTTCCGGGGGGAGTGCGAAGTGCATTGCGATCAGTGCGATATTCGTGACAAAACCATGACCGAACCGGTGCTCCATGGGGAGATGATGGGAACGGGAGGTCTAAAACGTTCCGGCCGGGTCAGAAGATGCGGAATGCGGTCATCCAGACCGCCACCGGGATAGCGATGATAAAGGCAAGGGTCAGTGCAAGGAACGCCCATTCCGCATGCTTCAGCGGCTTCCTGGTCACAAAGAGGTAACTCTCGCGGCCGTATCCCCGGCAGAGCATGCTCGTGTAGACCCGTTCCCCCTGCTCGTAGGACCGGATGAACATCGTCCCGATGGTGTACCCCAGCTGGCGGAGCCGGTACCGGTAGGGGAGGTGCCGGTCGAAGGGATCGAAGCACTTTGTCTTTAACGTCTCGTTCATCTTGCGGAACATGTACCCGAAGACGAACAGGTACCGGATCATCATCCCGAGGGCCAGGGCGAACTCGGCCGGCAGGCCCATCCGGGCCCCCCCTTCGAGCATATCGTGCATCTTGGTCGTGGACGAGAGGAGGATGATGAACGAGATGCAGACCACGAACTTGACGAGGAGGATGAAGGCGAACTCGATCGACTGGGCGTAGATGTTGATCCCGAAGGGGAGGCTCATCACGACATCGTAGGTTGTGTAATACCGGTTCTTGAGGAAGATCTGGAAGAAGATGATGATTCCCCAGAGCGGGACGATGGCGAGGAGCCGTTTTGCATATACGACCGGGGAGAGCCGGGTTAAGCCCCAGAGCACGCAGAAGAAGAGGAAGAAGACCGCACCGACCGAATAGATCATCGGGGAGTAGGGTACCGCCACCAGCGCGATGATCGCCGCAAAGGCAAGGACGATCTTGACCCGGGCATCGAGGCGGTGGATCGGGCTGTCCTTGTAGGCATCCCGTTCGATCTGGAAGAGTTCTTCGATCATGATTGTTTGCCGAATGCGCGGAGGAGGGATTCTTCTGCCCCGGTATAGGTATAGGCCATCGAGATATCCACCCCGTGATCCCGGAGGGACTTGAGGAGCCGCGGGAGCACCGGGACATCGAGCCGCACGGACCGGAGCATATCCGGCTGAACGAAGATCTCCTGCGTCGTCCCTGTGGCAACGATATGCCCGTGGTCCATGACATAGATGAAGTCAGCAACCTCGGGCACCAGAGCAACGTCGTGTGTCGAGAAGATTACGGTCATGCCGTATTTTGACGAGAGGGAGTTGATGAACGCGCTGAGGTCAGCTACCCCCCGGGGGTCGAGGCCGGCCGTCGGTTCGTCGAGGACGAGTACCTCCGGTTCCATGGCGATCACTCCGGCGATGGCTACCCGTTTCTTCTCCCCGCCGCTCAGGTGGTGCGGGACGCGGCTGGCGAGGTGCTCGATTCCCACGATGCGGAGCGCCTCGTGGACACGGTGTTCGATGATGGCGGCGTCCAGCCCGAGGTTTGTGGGGCCGAACGCCACGTCCTGCTCGACCGTGGGGGAGAAGATCTGGTCGTCGGGGTTCTGGAAGACGATGCCCACGAACTTGCGGATCTCCCGCTGGTTCTCTTTCGTGACGGGCTCTCCCCGGACAAGGACGGAACCGGAGGTGGCCCGGAAGATCCCGTTGAAGTGCTTGAAGAGCGTGCTCTTCCCTGCACCGTTCGATCCGATCACCGCGATGCGGGCATTTCTCGGGGCAATGAAGTTGACGTGGTCCAGGGCCGTGACGTTCCCGGGATAGACGTAAGAGAGATCGCGGGTCTCGATCAGGTGCATAAGTACACGATGTAGGCTGAAAAAAGGTAAAGGTCTATTGGTTCTATTTTGTCGGTTTTGCGGCCAGCTTGATGCCGTACGCAAGACCGAGAACCACGAGGAATGCAAGGATCGTGCCGACCACGATGGCGATAATGCCTCCCGCGGATCCCATATCCTCACCCAGGGAGTAGTCGGGCATGGGGGACGCGTAGGAGAACCTTCCCGCGGTCTCTTCGTGGATCTCGGCATCGGCCGGTGTTGCGCCGGTGAGGGTCTTCTGGCCCTGGACCATGAGGGCGGTGCTCTCGAGTCCGTCAGGGTCGCCGGATGCCAGGAAGACTGCGACAACGCCGATCAGCAGGGCGATGATGATCCCGGCAATTATGAACGTCTTGTTGTCCATCATGATGATCAGGCCCCTGCCGGTGTTTTAATACCCGTGTCAACGAGGTCCGGGCGGACGCTGGTGATCAGGTAGATCGCAGCAACCGTAACGAAGCCTTCAATGATGCCGATGGCCGCGTGGTAGATACCCATGGCAGCCAGTCCTTCGGCCAGCGGGAAGGTGCCGGCCATGAACATCTCGACGGCGCAGGCCAGTGCCGGGATCAGGCAGGCCAGCCATGCAGCGACGAATGCGGAGACCGGCATGCTCTTGGTGGCGCCCATCAGGCCCTTGAACGTGTAGAACCCGACAAAGCCGCCTATCACGCCCATGTTGATGATGTTGGCACCCATGGTCGTGATACCCCCGTCCCCGAACAATACGCCCTGCACGATGAGGACCAGGGTCAGGATGAAGACTGCTGCGAAGGGAGACCCGAGGACGATGGCCGCGAGCGCGCCTCCCACGAGGTGGCCGCTGGTCCCCATCGAGACCGGGAGGTTGAATGACTGGAGGGCGAAGATGCCCGCTGCAAGGACCGCCACGAGCGGGAGTTTCTCCTCGCTCATCTCGTTCCTGGCCCACCGGAGGGCCAGCGCTACGAAAACAAGGGCGATGATCCAGTAGATTGCGCCCTGCCAGATTGGTATGAATGCGTCAGGAATGTGCATGTTCTCATCTCAATAAATGATACGATTACAGCAAGGTGTAATACTCAGGAGATTAAAAAGGTTATTCTTTGAATACCAAACCTTATTGATTTTAAACATTTGTAATAAAAATGCAGAATATGGTGTATTCTGTTGGCACTTGAGGTTATGAAAAATCTTCAAGGTTAAAAATTGATAAATGGGGATGCCTGCCCGTTACGGGGTTTTGAGCGCGTTCGCGATCAGTTCGGACGCTCCTGCGGGCAGGTTCAGTCCCGAAAGGATCTGCGGGAGCAGGCCTGCCAGGGCCCGTTTTCCCTCGGTTGTGCCGGCAAAGTCCTGCAGGAGCCTGAGCCCCTCCGGGGACGCAAGGAATTTTTTGACCGTTTCCTGTCCTTCGGGGGTCTGGAGATAGCCCGCGACTGCCCCGCCGATTCCGCCTAATGTTCCGAAATTCATTGACTGGTCACTTCGTTTTCCGGTTTATCTTCACATGTATCCCGGTCCTTCCTTATGAAGAATTGGATATACTGGATATCCGGGGGGATCGGAACGATGGTGGCATCGAGGAACCGGATGGCCCGGCCCGGAATCATCGAGACGCGAGGTCCGGAGAGCCGGGACACCCTGCCGGAGCCGGTATCAGGCTTCCGGGGAAATCCCCGCGATCGCCCGGATCATCCGCTGGGTCGCATCCGGCGTCCCAGTCGTATTCACGTCATATACCACAGTCCGGTCCAGCAGTCCGGCAAGGAACTGTTCCCGCAGGTTTGTCTTGTAAGCATCGTTCACAAGGAGATGAGGGTTGAAGTACTGCTGCCGGAGAAAGAGGGATTGTGCCGCGGGCGTGTCCAGCGGCCGTGCGGCTCCGGGTAGGGCCGGGTCCCGCCGGAGGACCACGATGGTCTTCAGGGTGGTCAGGGGGATCAGGCGTCCCTTCCCGATGACCCAGCGGAGATCGGCCACCGCCCGGCCGTCCCGGTCGTATTCCCTGTCCTGCATCAGGCCCCCGAACTCCCTCCAAATCTGTTCGAGATCCTGCCGGATATAGAAGTTCTTCTCGGACCCGAACGCAAGGATCTCCGGGCCGAAGATACGGGCAAAGAACCAGTCGTCGGAAACAATACGGGTCTCTGCATCCGCGAGGAGACCATAGGTCTGGGTGGTCTTCCCGGCGCCGGAAGCGCCGATCAGGCAGATGCCGCAGCCCCCGACGTCCACGCAGGCCCCGTGGAGTGAGAAGATCCCGTGCTCGTCCTCGAGGATGTCGCCCGTCAGGCTGAGCGCCAGCGACTTCACCCAGCCGTAATACGCGACATTCAGTAAAAAGAGCGTCCTTGAGCGGGCATCGTACAGAACGGTGTCGGCCGGGTACTCCGGATCGCGGAACACGTATATCCTGCCGTGGGACCGGATATTCTGGGACATGGAGTAGAAGTTCTCCTGCCAGGTATCCCGGAGTACCGGGTCGTCTGCAAGGAGTTTGATGCAGCAGCCATAGATCTCGGACTTGATCTCGTACCGGACCCGGGGAAGGAACAGCCGGACAAGCCGGTCCTTCTCCTCAATGGAGATGTGGGTGATCTGGTAGGGCATGGGGAACCACCATTTGAATGGTATAATCAGCTTGATCCGCTCGGAGGTGATAATAAACCCGTGGTTGTTGTCCTGCATTCCTCTCATGCGGGGGGTTTCCGAGTGCCTGTTTTTTATGATAAGGCGGCGGATGGATAGTTCAGATCACCATGGAGGGCAACCCGGGGAGACGATGGCAGCACCAGGCAGTGTTCTCCTCGGGTTTTCTTGAAAACCGCTACCCGGAACCGGAGATGCGTCCGGCAGGCTCCTGCCTCGTGCTGGTAGGGGGAAACGGCGTGTTTGCCCGGTGTGATGATACGCCCACGGTCATCTTCGCCGACAGCACAGGGGATATCGGCATGCCCCTGCGCGAACAGTACCTCGGGCATCTTGAGGGCCGTGCCTGCTATGCCGTGGAGGTACCGGCGGAATTCTCCCGACCCGGGATACGGTATTGTCCCAATGTCCGGGATCTCTACGGGCAGGTGCCCGAGAACGAGCTGGCCCTTGCAGCCTTTGCCGTCCGGATCACCGGTTTCGACCGGACCACGGCCTTCTGCGGAGAGTGCGGGGCACCCATGCGGAGGGCCCTCGTCGAGCGGGCGAAGGTCTGCGACCGGTGCGGGCTTGTCATCTACCCGCGGACATCGCCGGCCATCCTCGTCCTGGTCCGGAACGGTACCAGGATCCTCCTTGCCCGATCACCCCGGTTTCCCCCGGGCCTCTTCAGCCTCGTAGCCGGTTTCGTGGAGCCCGGCGAGACCCTCGAAGAGGCTGTGCACCGCGAGGTACGGGAAGAGATTGGCATCCGGATCACGAATGTCCGGTACGTTGCGAGCGAACCGTGGCCGTTCCCCCAATCGCTCATGATCGGGTTCACCGCAGACTATGCCGGGGGCGAGATTACGATCGACAACAACGAGATCGTTGATGCAGCGTGGTTCGGTTGCGATCACCTCCCCCTCCTCCCGTCCCCCCTCAGCCTGTCGCGGGTTCTGATCGACCGGTGGGAGGCAGACCACAATCATGATCCATGCTCCTGACTCCCCTGATCCGCATACGTGGCGTTCATGGCAGGTTTGGAAGGGATGACGCGGTACCGGATCCTGTGCCGGAACGCTTTGTTTCTGATTTGGAGCAGTGCCATGGTACCAAACTGGCTAATCCGACCAGAAATGCTATAATCCTGTATATAAAATTATATGTATAGGCATCCGGGCGGATGAACGCTTGAGTCATATGTGAGAGATTATAATGAACGACCCCCTGCCGGACGGGAACGGGAATATCGTTGATATTTTCGTTGTAAGTACATGTACATCAGAATCCCCTGTTCAGGTGGCCCATCTTGAGGAACTGGGATACCGGGTTACCTGCTTTCCTGACACCAGCCAACTCCTTGAATCGCTTCGATCGGGCAAACCGAACCTCCTGGTCGCCGATTCCGTCACGCTCGGTGATGCGTCCTATGATCTCTGCCGCACCCTCAAAGCGGATCCCGATCTCTGGATCATCCCGGTGCTCGTTGTCACCGGGGCATCCTCCCTCGCCGATCTCCTCCATGTCCTCGATTGCAATGCCGACAACTTCATATCCGCCCCCTATGACTCAGCCTACCTTTCCGCAATCATCGAAGGCCTGCTCGCCACCCCGGTAGAACGCCCGACCCCTGACCAGATCAAGACCCAGTTCAAGATCCAGCACGACGGCCAGCTCTTCGTGGTCACGGCAGACCGCCGCAGGCTGCTCGAATTCCTCCTCTCCTCATTCGAGATTGCCATCAGTCGTTCCGGGGAGATCCTCCGGATCTCAGCCAGGAATGACGAACTTGCCTCAGCTCTGGAAACCGCCAGCGCCCGGGTGCAGGACCAGGACACGGCGCTCGACACCCATGCCCGGACCATCGACTTGCATGAGCAGTCCATCCGGGCCCTGCAGGGGGATCTTGCCGACCGGCACCGGCGGATCCAGGATCATACCGATGAGATCAGTCGCCTCGGACAGGATCTGAAGGAAAGGGATGCGCGTATTGCTGAACTCGAGGACCAGGCAGCCGGGCTGACCTCCGATCTGCAGGGGATGAATTCCCGTTATTCCTCAGAAACCAGCGATCTCAAACAACAGGTAGCCTCCCTGACCGGCTGTCTTACATCAACCCATGCCGAGCTCGATACCGTCAGGAAGTCCCTGGACGGGGAGATCAGGCAGAAGGCGGAGGTCGAAGCGCGGCTGAGGGAGGAGGAGTCCGTACGGAAGAGATCCGAGGAGTCACTGCAGGATGCTGCCCTTGAGCTCGAGCAGATGCGCAGCGCGCTCTCAAGGGAAAAGATCCGGGCAGAATCCGCAGAACACGAGGCAAAGACCGTTGTGCAGGCAAAGAACGAAGCCGAAGAGGAACTCATCCGCACCGTCAATGAATTCAGGAGTGCCGTGCAACGGCAGGACGAGGAGATCCTGCATTTCAAGGAAGCGCTCACGGCCCGCGATGCAAGGATCTCCGTGCTGGAGGACCGTGCCGCGGACCTCGAATCGGAAAAGACCTATGCGCACGCCGAGATGCAGGCCCGTGCGGAATCCGCAACGGCAACCATCGGCAGCCTCAATGCCCGGATCGACGAAATTACGGCAACGCTTGCCGGGACGGAGGAGGAACTCGGGGTGCGGAATGCCGACCTCGCCCGGATCGGGGAAGAAAAGGATCGCATCACGCAGGAACTCCGGGTCCTCACGGAGAAACTGGCAGGGACTGATGCCAGCCTTGCCGAGGCAACGCGCCGGCACCAGGAAGGGATCGAACAGGCAAACGGGGAGATCCGGGACCGCGAAAGCCGTATCGGGGATCTCAAAATCGATCTCAGCGCTGCCCGGGACGAGTGCGAGTCATACCGGCACTCACTGGAGAAGGTCCGGTACGAACTCGATGAGGTCTCCGAGGTCAGGGCCGATCTGGAGGCGGACCTGGATGAAGCGCGTGCACGGATCCGGGCCCTGGAAGAGGACCACCGTGCGGCAGCCACCGCTGCGGCCGGTGCCGGGCAGGATGTGGATCGGCTCACCCGCGAACTGGCGGACACCCGCAGGGATCTGGAGGCAATCCGGCAGCAGTACCAGGAAACCGAACAGACACTCCATGCGGAACGGGGCGAGAAGGAACGGGGTGCAGAAGCCCTGCAGGCCCTGTCGCGGGAGCGGGATACCGCCCTGGAGGAACGGGACGACGAGCGGCGATCCCGTGCAGAGATGGCTGCCGAAAATGAGCGACTCCTGCAGCGGATTGAAGCCTTTGGGAATGAACAGCAGACCCAGAAAGCCGGGTTCGGGGAACGGATATCCGCACTCACTTCAGAACTTGACAGATCGCGTTCGGCCTGCCGCGACCTTGAGCAGCAGGTAGCTGCAATCCTGAAGGAAAAACAGGATGCCGAGGAACGAGTCGTGGCTCTCTCGTCTGAGATCGATCAGGCACGGACCGCCCTTGCCGACGAATGGGAGGATCACATGAATGCCCGGGAACGCCTGGCTGCAGTTATGCCTGCCACACAACCGGGCATGCCTGCCGTGTCTGCTGTCGGGGAATTCGATGCGGAGAAGGCACGCAAGCGGTCCCTGATCGTCAAGGGCCCGGACCTTCCGATGAACGTGGGGAACCAGGTTCATGCACTGAACGTCTTTTCGGGATCCCCCGACAGGGTGTCCGAGCCCCCCCGCATCACCAATGTGGAAGATCTTTTCGAGGACGAAGATGCCGGTGGAAGCACTGCGGATCCCCCGGTCGCGGCCCCCAGCGTCTCCATTGTTCATGAATCGTCGGACCGGGATACCTGGGATAGCGATGATGAGGAATCACCGGCCGTTATGGATACCGCAGAACCCGGGGCAGAACCAGCCGACGAATCCGGGGAGGAAGAACCGGATGAACCCCTGCCGCCATCGCCCCCTATGAAAGAAGCGGAGCACATGCCCGCGCACTTCACCTTCAACCGCGCGCAGTGGTTCGATCTCCTGAAATGGTCCCACCATGCCGGCACGTTGTCGCAGGAACAGAGGATGCAGATCGTCCGGATGGGCCGCTTGATCCAGCAGGGCCGGAAACTCACTCCCAGACAAGAAGAGCTGGTGATGGAGATGCTCCTTCAGGCCCAGGCCCAGGGATTCCAGCTCCGGTGAACTCCCGGCGGGGCGTTGCACCGGCATGCGTACCATGACTTATTCCAACTGAAGACCAGATACTACCCGAAGGTGTTGTGGATGCGCACGAACAAGACCCGGAAGGGATCGGGACAAAAGCCCCGCGCCCGGAAGTATGGCTTGCCGGATAATGCGGCGCTGATCATCATCGTCGGGGCAATTGTCCTCTCGATCGTTTTCATCGGGATCCTGGTGGTCACATCCCCGGCATGATAATCCGTGCCGATGGCCGGGCCATTCACAAAAAAGGTTTTTTGGGGAGGACTGATGTTCCGCGTCCGGATAGGTCCTTGTATCAGGAATGCGTGCCCTGGGTTTCCAGAGGAGATGCCCCGGGCAGGTCCGCGGGATTCCGGGTGAACTGCCATGCATGGGAGGGCACGTTCAGTTCGAACCGCGCCCCGTTCCCGTAGGTCCCGGTCTCGGCAATGGTAATCCCGGTGCTGGCGAGGATCTCCCTGCAGAGGTAGAGGCCCAGGCCGGTATTCTTCCCGAATCCCTGTTCGAAGATCTGTGTCTTGAAATCATCCGGCACACCCTGCCCGTTATCTTCGTAAAGCACAACCATTCCCCGTGAATCTTTCCGGTAGGCGACCGAGACCTCCGTTGCATGGTCCCCGTGCCGGACCGTGTTGTCGATCAGGTTGGTGAACACCCGGTTGAAGAGGGGATCGGCAAGGATCTCGAGGTCCGCCACCTTCAGGGTGGTGGTCAGGCGGGGGATCGTCTGGTGTTCGAGCTCCCGGGATATGGTCTCCTGGAGGTTGAACCACCGGGGCGCATCCATACCGATATTCTGGTACGCCCGTGCGGTCTCCAGATGGGTGTAGATGTCCCGTGCCGCCTCTTCTATCTTGGCAATCTGGTGCATGAGCCCCGGATCCCTGTACTGGTTCCTGATGATCTTCAGTCTCCCCCGGAGCACCGTGAGCCGGTTGGCGATGTCGTGGCGTGTCAGGCTGTTAAGAAGGGAGAGTTTACGGTTTGTCCGCGCCAGACCGGGATCCGCTATGGTGTGCCTGCTGACATCGATCAGCGTCCCGACGACGATGGGCTGCCCGTGGAACAGGGCGCGGGTCCCGATCACCTCGACCATCATACTCTGGCGGTTCTTGTGCATTCCCCGGAAGGTATAATGCAGACTGCTTTCTTTGTTCGAGAAACGCAGCTGGAGGTTGACCGCTACTATATCCCGGTCTTCCGGAAGGACCAGGTCCGCAACCTTGAGGTGGTGGATGATCTCATCCTGGGTGTATCCGAAGATGTCGGCAAAACGCGGGTTGACATGGATGAAACGGTCATCCTGGATAATGTAGACGCCGACAAGCGATTTCTCGACAAGGATACGGAACTTCTCCTCCGATTCCCTCCTCTTGACGGACTGGATAATCTTGTGATGCAGCTCGATGAACTGGGACCGGGGATCGCCGCCTTTCTGGACATAGAAGTCGGCCCCGTTGTTCAGGGCCTCGATCACGATCTCCTCCCTCCCTTTACCGGTAAAAAGGATGACGGGGATCTCGCTGGGCATAGCCCGGACGTGCTTCAGGAACGAGATCCCGTCCATCACGGGCATCTGGTAATCTGAGACTATGGCATCATAGGGCATATGTGCCAGCATGTCGAGCGCCTGATGGGCTGAGCTGGCGGTGTCCACCACCGTATCCCCTGCTTTCTCCAGGAAGGTCTTTCCCAGGACCAGCAGGTCCGGCTCGTCGTCAACATACAGCACGTGGATCATGGAATCAGCCCCTTCTTACAGGGACGAATCAATGTCACTCAGCAGCTGCTTGATGTCAATCCAGATGATCAGTTCGTTGATCTCCTTATCCTTGATCTTGATCTTGCGTTTGATGATTCCGATGATCGACGTCTCTTCCTTACTGACAGAGGCAGAGGTATAATCCACCTGGTTGCCCTCGAACGTGGAGACGGAGGTGACATCATCCACCAGGATCCCGATCTTTGACTTGGCGATCTTGTCATCCAGGACGATAATCCGGGATGACTCGATCGATGTAATGCTTTCCTCGGATATGTTCAACCTGTGTTTGAGGTCGATGATCATGGTGATCTCGCCCCGCAGGTCGATGATGCCCCTCACGTAAGCCGGAACATTGGGGAGCTTTGTTATAGTCGTGTACTCCACAACCTCCTTTACATCAAACAGGTCGATGGCGAAGTGCTCGCTCCCGAGCACGAACTCTACGACCTGAATGGTATCGGTCATCCTCTCGGTAGTAACGGAGTTTTTTGCCGTTGCAACAGGTTCGCTAGCCTTTGCTGACATGGGCAATTCCTCCTGTATTAGTCCACCTTGAATCGCTTGTTGGCTTCCATTGCCTGGACGGCAACATCGTTGACGGTCTGGATCATCCGGGTGATCTCGTCAATTGCTGCTGCAGATTCCTCGGTGGCTGCAGCGGTGTCTCCCGATTCCTTGGCGGTCTCTTCGATCAGCTTTGCAACTTCATGGACGCTTGCCGTGATCTCTTCCGTGGTTGCGGCCTGTTCTTCCGTGGCAGCTGCAACTTCGGATGCGCTGTTTGCGACAGCTTCTGCTGCCACCTGGATCTGCCGGAATGCCTCGACTGCCTGCTGGGACTCTTCTGAGCCTTTGGTGACAAGGTTCTTTGACAACTCCATGGCATCGGTCGCCTTCTTGGTGGCAAGGTTGAGCTGCGTGATCATCTCCTCGATCTTCTCTGCGCTCGAACGGGACTCCTGGGCAAGGGATTTGACTTCGGATGCGACAACCGCAAAGCCCCTGCCGTGTTCTCCCGCCCGGGCCGCCTCGATCGCTGCATTGAGTGCCAGCAGGTTTGTCTGGCTGGCAAGGTCGCGGATCAGGATGATGATCTTGCCGATGTCGGTCATCTGTTTCTCAATGTCCTTGACGATACCGTACACGTTTTCAGACGACTTGGTGATCTCCATCATATCCTTGTTGACATTGTCTGCAAGGATTGCACCGCTCTTTGCCGAGTCCTTTGCCCGGTTTGCCTGTGACGAGACGCTCTCCATGCTGGAGGTGATTTCTTCGACTGCGGCGCTCATGTCCTGCATGGCCTTGGACATCTGCTCGATGCCCTCTGAGGATTTCTGGGCATTTTCTGATACTACACCGGCATTCTTGGCGATCTGGTTGACGCTCTTGGACGCGTCCTCAACGCTCTTTGCCGCATTGTCGGTCGTTGAGGTGAGGTCGGTCATCTGTTTGTTGACATCGCCGATGTTCTTCTCGAGGTTGATGACGATCCCACGCACCGCGTCACGGAGCTTGATGATCTGTTCGTAGGTGTCTTTGGTGTCCTCATCTGGCTTGGTGATCTCATACCGGACCGTCAGATCGCCCTCTGCCATCTTCCCGTAGGCTTTGCTGAGTTCATCGACTTCATGGGCCATGAACTCCTGCGACTTGATAATCTTGGTAATGTCATGGTACGTGATGTACACGTACGCGACTTCGCCCTTAACGTCCATGATGGGGATGTTCGCACGCTGGATGATATGAGTCCCGGTAGGGGACTCGATCGTGGATTCTCCGAACGTGCGTTTCTTCTGGATAATTGCATCCCGGTAGGTCTTCCCGGAATCCTTGAGGTACTTCAGGAGGCCCTGCGACCGCAGATCGGTTATCTTCATCCCCATCAGCCGGTCCTGGGACAAACCGAAGAGTTTGACGAATCCCGAATTGATCTTGACGAAATTCAGGTCCTTGTCCACAACCACCTGGGCAAGGGGGTTGTATTCGAACATCATCTCGTATTCTTTCTGTTCAATCATGGATCTCACATCTCACCCGAGGTTGACTACCTTTGCCTTGTATACTTCATTCATCACTTCTCCCAGGCCGGTGTACATTGCTGAGAGGCCGCAGAGGATCCCCTCGAATCCGGCGATGTGGAGGATCGTCTCGTTGCCCAGCGCGTTACCGATGACCAGCAACAGGAAGAGCAGCACCAGGAGGCCGAACACGACCTGGAGCGCCTTCGAGAGGCGGAGCGTGATAACGAACATCACGAGCGAGAAGAGGCCCCACAAAGCTAGGTACGATACCAGCGATGCCTTGTCAAGCGCCGGACTCCATCCCAGCGTGGGCATCAGCATCATGAACACCAGTACTATCCAGAAGAACCCGTACGATATGAATGCGGTCATACCGAACGTATTGTTCTTCTTCCATTCCATGATCCCGGCAATGACCTGGGCAATACCGCCATAGAAGATCCCCATGGCAAAGACCACGGAACCCATCGCAAAGAACCCGGCATTGTGCAGGTTCAGTATGATCGTTGTCAGGCCGAACGCCAGCAGGCCCAGTGCGCCCGGGTTTGCCGTTGTGTCGGATATTCTCATCTCGTTCTTGAAAACTTCATCAACCGTTGTTGCTACCATACCACATTCACCACATTCCCCTGATCTCGTTCATCTCATCCATTCCCGTCATGCGCAGCCAGACATACAGAAGCTGCGCCCTGCCAATATCCGAAGATGAGGCCCCTATCACGATAGGCACGTCACGCCAGAACCCTGCAGGGCTTCGCATCTTCATGTCGTCTGCCATCATAGTACTGCCTCGGTTCTTACTGCTCGAAGATCCCAACCGACCGCAGGGAGAAATACTCGTCCAGCTGTTTTGACAACTGGCTGAGTATCTCCGTCTGTTCCTGGAACCCGTTCCGCATATCCTTCACCGGGGTGTATCCCTGTGCTCCGGACATCTGGACTGATTGTGCGTTCATCTCCATCACCAGCAATCTGCATCATCTGATTTGCCTTGCATTTTATTGCGGCACACACATTGTTGCCAATTCAATTTATAAACAATCGCATATGCAAAGCATATGTGCAAGGCGAATTCGATGGGTTTTTATCGTGGGTCGGTGCTACATGTACCGTGGAGACAACCATGGAGAATTACCAGGATGAGATATCCCGTATCAGGGACGTGCTCCTCGCCCATCCGGAGGGGCTGAGTATCACCGAGATCTCGTCCCAGCTCTCCATCAACCGCAATACGGTATCCAAGTACCTGGATATTCTCCAGACCCGGGGAACCGTCGATGGCCGCAAGCGGGGGACATCCAAGATCTATTACCTGTCGGAACGCCTGCCGGCGAGTGCGTTGAGAAAGACCTGCACCCGCCCCTTTGCCGTGATCGATCAGAACGACCGGATTACCGAAGTGAATCCCGAGTTCTCCCGGCTCACCGGTCTGCGGTCGGACCAGCTCCTGCAGGCTTCCTGCCAGAACCTCCCCGTCCGGATAACCGACGGGGGATCGTTTGATGCGGCCCTGAGATCCGCTCTGAAGGGATCGGAACAGCGCCTGCGCGTACAGGTCCAGACCGGCGAGATGGCACAGCCCGTTACCCTGATTCTCGTCCCTGCTATCCTTGAAACGGGTAAACCGGGCATCTGTCTGATTGCGGACACGGAGGTGTCTCCTGCCCCACGGTATAACTCCAAGGGAGATCCGGATCTCCTTATGCTTCTGGATGACGGGGCGGAATATGTGATCCGCCGAACCTCTGATGGCGTCATCCGCTATGTCAACGAACCCTACTGCCGTGCGGCAGGAAAGAAGAAAGAGGAGCTGATCGGGAGGCCGTTCAAACCGCTGGTCTCTCCGGAAGACGGGGAGCGGATCCGGAACCACCTCATGAGCCTCTCCCCCCGGTATCCTGTGGGTGTTATCGAGTACAAGGTCGTGATGGCGAATGGTGAACTGAGGTACCAGTGGTGGCAGGACCGGGCCCTCTTCAATACCCGGGGCGAGAATGAGGGGATCAACTCCTTTGGGATCGATATTACGGACCGGGTGCTGACGGCCCAGAAACTGAAGAAGACGCAGGAGACCCTTGAGGATACCATCGTCAACAGGACCGAGGAACTGCGCGAGATCAACCGCCAGCTCTATTCCGAGATTGCGCAAAGGGAACGGATGGAGGAGCAGCTCCTCCTGGCCCAGTTCTCGATGGACAAGGCGACGGACATGGTGTTCTGGATCAGCCAGGATGCCCGGATTCGGTATGCGAACGAGGTGGCAGTCGAACGGCTCCAGTACGACCGGCCCGGCCTGATGGAGCGTACGTTCGGAGAGGTCATTCCGGCGTTTTCGGACGAGGCCTGGACTGATCTCTGGACCGGCCTCAAGAAAGGGAGATCTATTTCCCGGGAGATGCCTCTGTTGCGAAAGGACGGAACGGAACTTCCCGCCGAGGTCCGCCTGACCTACCTGGAATTCCATGGGAAGGAGTTCGTCTACTGTACGTCCCACGACCTGTCCGAACGGCTGCGCATGGATCGCGCCCTTAAGGAAGCCAATAAAAAGCTGAATATCTACACCAGCATCGCCCGGCACGATATCCAGAACAAGATCACGGTGCTGCTTGCCTACCTGGGCAGGACCAAGAAAGCGTTGACAGACCCCGTTCTCCTGGATTATCTCGAACACCAGGAGCAGGCTGCAAAGGCGATCAGGACGGAGATTAACCTGACCCGGGACTTCAAGGACATGGGACTTAAATCGCCGGAGTGGCAGAATATCGCCGATATCCTGCAGGGCGTGGTCAGCCGGTACGGGCAGAAGACTCTTGCCCTGACGGTGGATATCCCCCGCGTGGAGATCTATGCCGATGGCCAGCTGGAACATATATTCGACCGGCTCGTGGGCAAATTCGTTGAACTCCATACCACCGACCCGGAGATCCATATCACTCACCGGACGGGTGACGGGCTCCTGACGATCATCATCGAGGATAACGGGCCGGGGTACACCCTTGAGGAGAAAGATCGTTTGTTCGAGCTGCAGGGCGACGGATCCGGGGACCGCGACCTGTTCATGGCCCACGAGATCCTCTCCCTGACAAACATCGCGCTGGCTGAGAACGGAAATCCCGGTAAGGGAGCACGGTTCGAGATACGGATTCCTGAAACGTACTACCGGTTTGTGGAAGAGGCGGGATCGCCGTAATCTCCCGCAGTCTTTTCAGAACCCAAAAGAACAATACATAAATACGACCGTTCTGCAACAAAAGTATTGAAAACCGGGAACTCCCATGCCGCGTATCCTCCTCGTAGACGATGATCAGGATATCCTTGATATCGTACGTCTGGATCTCGAAGACGACCCGGCGAATGCCGTCGACACCAGCAGCACGGCACAGGAAGCGATCGGGCGCGTGAAGAACGCCCGGTATGACGTGATCATCTCCGACTGGCGCATGCCGGGCATGAACGGCGTCGACCTCATCCGGAAGCTGCGGTCGGAAGGGTGCGATGCATTCATCATCCTCTATTCCGGGTACATCCAGGGTAGCGATATCCGGAATGCCCTCGATTACGGGGCGGATTATTACCTTCACCGGGGGGGCGATCCCGAGCAGGAATTCGCCGAAATCCACCGGCTGATCGCCGGTATCCCAAAAAAGTGAACAATTTGTTTTTTATCGTGATCCCGTGCGGGACACCAGCACCGAATCCGGAAGGTGGGCGGATATCCCATGGGATCGGCAGGGATCAGGCATCCCCGGGATGGCGGTGCAGCCGGTATGCCCGGTAGGTCACCCGCAGGACGAATCCGACTACGAGGATGGATGCCGTTGCAAGGATGATCGTGACCCACTGCGGGGCAGAGAGCGGGACCGTGGAGAAGACCGTACCGCCGAACTGCACCAGCGCAATCTGGAGGATGGCCACGAGCCCCATGATCACAAAGAACATCGGGTTGCCCCGGAAGAACGGGGGCATCCTGCCATCGAGGGCACGGCAGTTGATCCCGTTCCAGATGGCTGCCATGATGAAGCCCGAGAAGAGCACGGTCGCATTCTCGGCCGGAGTCGTTCCCCCGAGGAACCCGGTGGCCATCTGGAGGATACCGGCACTGATCAGGAATGCACCGGTAACAACGATCGAGAGCCACATGAACGGCGTCAGGATATCGGCATCGCGCGGTACCGGCGGCCGGTCCAGCAGTCCCGCGTGGGGCGCTTCCGAACAGAGGGCAAAGGCAGCAAGGGTATCCATGATGATGTTGATCCAGAGGATCTGGACGATCGTGAAGGGCTCGGGATACCCCAGCAGGGGGGCGATAAAGACGAGGATGCAGGCACAGAAATTAATCGTCAGCTGGAAGAGCAGGAACCGCTGGATGTTCTCGTACAGCGACCTGCCCCAGTGGACCGCCCGGGTGATGGATGCAAACGAGTCGTCCAGAAGGATGATGTCGCTGGCCTCCCGCGCCACCTCGGTCCCGGCAATGCCCATGGCGAACCCGACGTCGGCATGCTTGAGGGCCGGGGCATCGTTGGTCCCGTCGCCGGTAACTGCAACTACATTGCCTGATTTCTGGAGTGCCTGCACGAGCAGCAGCTTGTCCATGGGCTCGGCCCGGGCCATGACATCGAGATTTTGAGCCGCGGTCACCTGGTCGTCCGGGGAGAGCTGGCGGAAGGCAGGACCGGTGATCACGGAACCGGCCGCAAGAATCCCGGCTTCGCGGGCAATGGCCCGGGCAGTCTCGGGATTGTCGCCAGTCACCATCCGGACCCGGATGCCGGCATGCCGGCATGCGGCAACCGAATCCCCGATATGGTCGCGGAGCTGGTCCCGGATCCCGACATACCCGTCCCAGACAAGGCCGGTCTCGCTCTCGTCGCCATCGATGATCTCCTTGTGGGCAAAGGCCAGCGTCCGCATGGCGCGGGAGGCGAGGGCCATTACACCGTCGAGATCCGGTGTTTCCGTACAGAGCGCAGCAAGGATCTCCGGCGCCCCTTTCACGAGAAGGAACGGTCTTCCCCCGATCACGACCACGGTCGACATCCGTTTCCGGTTCCCGTCAAAGAGGTACTGCTTGGTCTCGTGTATCTCCGCCCGGACCTGCGCATAATCGATCCCGTACTCTTTCAGCCAGCGGAGGAGTGCGCCTTCGGTGGAATTCCCGATTACAATGGTCTTTTCTTTCTGTATATCGAGATGGGCCGTGCCGTTCACGGCGGCATTGAGGGTGATCCACCCGATCGGGGTGTGGGGTACATCCTCTTCGTCGGCCGGTGTCCCGGCCGACGAAGACGCGACCAGCATCTGGTTCATGGTGAGGGTCCCGGTCTTGTCCGTGCAGATGGTTGTGGCCGACCCGATTGTCTCGCAGGCAATCAGGCGCCGGACAAGGCAGTTTGCCCGGGTCATCTTGCGCATGGCAAGCGAGAGCGAGAGCGCGACACTCATCGGCAGCCCCTCGGGTACCGCAGCCACGACGATAACCACGGCAAGCATGAAGTATTTCAGGATATTATTGAGCGATTCAAAATTCAGACCGCTGATGTCGCCCGTGGAGATCCCCCGGATAACGAGGGTAGTACATATCAGGATCGCCATGGCGTACCCGAACCTGCTGATGACGCCGGCCAGATCTTCCAGTTTCTGTTCGAGGGGCGTCTGGGTGGCGTGGTCGATGCCCAGCGATGCCGCGATCAGCCCCATCTGGGCCGAGTCGCCCACAGCGGCGGCGATCATCGTACCCTTTCCCCCGGTGACATAGGTGCCCTTGAGGAGGCGTTCGCCGGTCCCCTTCTTCACCGGCTCACTCTCCCCCGTGAACGCGGATTCGTCGGCAACCAGCCCGTCCGTGGAGAGGATCCAGCCGTCCGCAGGAACGGCATCGCCTGCCTCCAGAAGGACGAGATCCCCGACAACGATATCGCGGGAGGCTACATTGACCGGGTGGCCGTCGCGGATCACCTTGATCGCGATCTCATCGCGGTGGGCATTCAGGACGTCGAACTCGCGGCTGCTCCGGTACTCGTTGAAAAATGCGATACCGGTCGAGAGGAGCACGGCTGCAATGATCCCGAGCGTATCCAGGAGTCCCCCGCCCCCGATAATGGAGACGATCGCCGAGATGGCGACGGCAAGGAGCAGGATCCTGATGATGGGGTCGTTGAACTTCTCCAGGTACTGTTTCCAAAGGGGTTCGCGGACCGGGGGGGTCAGGATATTGGCGCCATATTCTGCACGCAGTGCCGCGATCCGGTCGGACGAGAGGCCGGCCGTGCCGGTGATTCCGGCAAGGGTCTCGAGGGGTATCAGGGATTGTTCTTTCATGGATGGATGCCACGCGGAATAAGTATAGTAATTTGTCAGTACGAGGTAAAAGGGTGTGGCCCCCGGGGGATGCGCAAGTCCAGCTTATATCAGGCCGGTCCGGTGCAGCCAGCGGCCGATTCCCAGGTATGCAGCACAGAGCGTGAGGAGTATCCCGAAACTGGCAAGAACAAATACCACGTCACCGGTCGCAAGCGCGTCAAGTTCCAACAGGACCACCTGGACGAGCCCTGCAAGAATGACTGCTGCAGCAGTAAAGAGGATGACAACCACCATAATCCCGCCGGCGACAAGGTCATCCATGCCGTACCGCCTTCCCGTATCCCGTCATTCAAGGTACCCCGCAAGCACATCATCATAGAGACGGCGCACATTGGCCTCCGTCCCTGGTACATCGGGGAGTCCATGGTACTTCGCGGCGTTTTGCACATCCGCGGCCAGGTCGAGCAGGTCCTGGCGCCGTGAATGGAACCAGCCCTGCCGTTCATAGTACTCCGCAAGGTACTCCTGTTCCGGCTGCCCCGGCGTCGGGATCAGGAGCGCACGGTGCTTCTTCAGTTCCGCGAGCTCCATCATCGTGGTATAGCCCGACCGGCAGATGATGAACCGGGCACGGTTCATCAGGAGTTCTTTCTCTTCCGTTGATGCATAGGTGAGGATCCTGCACCGCTCCGACTCTTGCCGGGCAGTGCCCGCTGCCTGCGGGCTCCCAAGCAGTACGGCGACCGTACCCGGAAGGTCTTTTACCCGTGGCAGCAGGAGGTGCTCGAGTTCCGTCCGCTGGGGCTCGGGCCCTGAGATGATGACAAGGTAGTCGAGATCCTCGTCAACGTCCTGCACCCGCATGCTGGTCAGGATGCCGGCATAATAAGCACGGTCGCGGGTGGCATCGGTCTCGGCCCGTGAGAGTTTTCCCCCGAGTGACCGGGGCCCGGGGGGATTGTCCGGCACGATCACCCGGTCGTACTTTTCATGCAGGTAACTGTTGAGCCCGATACTGGCGAGTTCCAGCGGCCATAATGCCTGCGGGAGATGGAAATGGAGCTGGTGGGAGATGAAGAGCGAGGGAACGTCTGCGGAATAGACGCCGAGCCGGTTGTCGCTGATGATCAGGTCGTACTGTTTCTCCGCCAGCAGGGATGCGAGGTTCCGGCGCTCGCGGGCTACGCCCCGGAGGAGCTGGGGGAACGAGGCGATGAACCGGGCAAGGAAGAGGCTGCTCGCGCTGAAGGGGACCGAGTAATCCGGGAATTCCCGGCTGGGGCATGAGGGGAACTCCTGCTCCAGGACCGATCTGGCATTCCCGCAGGCTGCGATGGTGACCTCGTGCCCGTGCTCGAGGAGGGAGCGGATGATCGGGATGTCGCGGGTGGCGTGGCCCAGACCCCAGTTCAGCGGCGATATCAGTACCGTTCCCATCCCGATCTCTCTATTCAGAATGCTTCGCCAACGGTATTGAAGGATGCTGTCTTGTATCCGGGCACACAAGGCCTCGCACAACTCATTCAGTCTTCGGGTTTTTGGCCGGTCATGAGAAAAACCGTGAACGTCCGGATATCCCCGCCGGGCGCCGGCTTCCGGACAATCGCCGCGGTCCGGTTCCGCACATTGGTAAATCCGGCGCGCTCGAGCATGCCCTTCAGGATACACCGGTCGAACCCGTTGTGGAAGACCCCCTCGGGGGATTCATGGAACCTTCCTTCGTCGCAGTCGAGATCGGCAATGGCAATCCGCCCGCCGGGCAACAGGGCACGGTACAGCGTCTCCAGCAGGGGTCCGGTATCCCGGATATGGTGGAAGGCCATGCTGCTTGCCACCAGGTCGTACCGGCCCGGGAGGGTATCCCCCTGCACAAGGTCTGCCCGGAAGGTTGTCATACACCGGTATCCCTGTTCGCGGATCTTCTCGTTAAGCACATCCAGCATGCCCTGCGAGCTGTCGACACCCGTAACGGATTTGACTATCGGGAGGAGTCCCAGGCCCAACAGCCCGGTCCCGCACCCGAAGTCCAGCACGGTAGTGTCGGGGGTCATCGGGATCGTATCGCGGATTGCCCGTACCACATCGCGCGCCAGTTTCACGCGCACGGGATTGGCATCCCACGCAGCCGCTACTGCATCGAAATCTTTCGGCCCGCCGTTCGCAGCATCCGGAGATCCGTGTCTGCGCATCATCTGGTTCACCGGTATCTTGGGCGGTCCGGAAGAAATACTCCTTGGTGGGGAATCAGGGTTTTACCGCAAGGATCGTTATCATACCGTCCCGTTCGCCGCAATCCATAATCGGGAATCCTTCATGCACGAGCAATTCCCGGACCCCGGCCGGGCCGATCCTGAGCTTACGGTAGGTGCCCGACAACCGCTCCCAGGCACCGCTCTCGCGGGAGAAGAGGATGTCGGTCACCAGGACCCGGTCATGTTCGTACGTAAGCCGGCAAAGGAAGATCCGGTGTTCGTCACTCCGCACCGGTACGAGAGTTACCGTTCCGTCAGGTTCGCGGGAATAGTCCCGGAACGAGAGTACCAGCGTCCCGCCGGTTACAAGTTCCGTGTAGCATTGCCGGACCATGGCTTGGATCGCGGCCGGGCCCGACAGGTGCGCGAGCGTGTCCCCCATACAGGCGATCAGTTCCGGCCTCCGCCCGCTCCAGAGGGGGAAAATGAGAATATCCCCTTCGATGCATTCGATACGGCAATCCGTGTCATGGCGCACAAGTTCGTCCAGCATAGCACGGCTGCTATCGAGCGCCGTTACCCGGAATCCCCGTTCGGCCAGCGGAATGGACTGGAATCCGCATCCCGCGCCCAGGTCCAGAGCAATACCGGTACGTACGGGACTGACTTTACAGTCCCGGAAAAACGCCCTGTTGCGCTCGGCATTTTCTCTGAAACCCCCCGCCATCCAGAGGTAGCGACCGGCAAGGAACCGGTCGTAATGATCACGGGATGCGGAACAATCATGGTGCATTGCTGTGATCCGGTGCGTTGTCCCGCTATACTTATTTGACGTGCCAGAACCAAGTATACGACAATGGTTCCCGAGCCCGATTTCCGGTACAAACAGTGCCTGATCATACGAAACGACGTGAAGATGAGCTGCGGCAAGCGGTGTGCCCAGGCCGGCCATGCCGCCATCGGGGCCTACAATGCGGCCGACAAGGCGCTCCAGAAAGCCTGGCTTGCCGAGGGCCAGAAGAAGGTCGTGCTGAAAGCGAACAACGAGCGGACCCTGTACGAACTGAAGGTGCTCGCGGAACGGGCCGGTATCTCGACCTCCCTGATCCAGGACGCCGGTATGACCGAGATCCCGCCGGGTACCATCACGGCGCTCGGCCTCGGTCCCGCAAAGAGCGAGGACCTCGATAAGATCACCGGCACGCTCACCCTCTTATGAGACAGAGCACGTATCCCCTCGAACGCGAATTGGGCATGCGGTACTATGCCAGCGATGAGGATGGTATCGGCGGCCGGCTCCGGGCGGAACCCGCGGATTTCCGCGTCGATGAAATCCCCTTAGGGGACAAAGGAGGAACCGCAGGGCCCTTCCTGATCTGCACCCTCACCAAGACCAACTGGGAACTCCAGCACGCAGTCAAGGAGATCGCCAAACGGCTCGGGATCAGCCACCGCCGGATCGGCTGGGCCGGGACCAAGGATCGGAACGCCATCACCACGCAGTGGATCTCACTCTATAATGTAACGGCCGAACAGGTGAATGCCGTCAGGTTGAAGGACATCGTCCTCACACCGGTGCGTCAGGCCAACGAGGCGCTCGCGCTGGGCGACCTTCTGGGGAACCGGTTCGATCTCGTGATCCGTGACGCCGGCCCCGACAGGCTGGCGGCACGGGTGCAGGAGATCACGCAGGCAATGGGCAGCGGTGTTCCCAACTACTTCGGGCTCCAGCGTTTCGGGGCTATCCGCCCGGTGACCCACACGGTCGGGGAGAAGATCCTCCACGGGGATTACGAACAGGCCGTGATGACCTACATCGGCCTGCCCTTCCCGTACGAGAACGAACGCGTCCAGGAAACCCGTCGGGCCTTCCTCGCCGATCATGATCCCGGCCCGGCACTCCGGAACCTGCCGGTCCAGATGAACTACGAGCGGGCCATGCTCCAGCACCTCCACAACCGCCCCGGGGATTATGCCGGGGCATTGCAGGAACTCCCGCCCAAGCTCCTCTCGATGTTCATCTCGGCGTTCCAGTCGTACCTCTTCAACTGTGCCCTCAGCCAGCGGTTCGACGACGGCCATACCCTGACCGGGCCGGTTCCCGGCGACCACCTGATCTTCGCCAACGGCCGGGCCGACATCGTGACGGCAGCGAACATCACAGCAGCATCGCTCCATATCGCCCGCGGCCGGTGCAGCATCGCCCTCTTCATGCCGGGCCGTGGCCCGTCTGACAGCAGCACCGCTCCTGCCAGCCCGGTGATGGCGTCCCTGCTTGGGGAGCACCACATCACACCGGAGGATTTTAGCCGGGCGTCACGCTTCGTGGATACGAAGTTCGAAGGCGCGTACCGCCCGATCTCCCTCAGGGCAGATATCTCTGCCACCGTTGAAGAGTCCGACGTCCGCCTGAGGTTCACGCTGCCGCCCGGCCACTATGCCACCACGGTCTGCCGGGAGTATATGAAGGCGGACCCGTTCATGATGATCTAATCCGGGACTCGGCCAGTTTCTTGGCCCCGGTAATGGCGTCGTTGAGGTTCCCGAGTTCGTCGACGATATTCAGTTTCAGGGCATCGGCGCCCCGGATCACCCGGCCATCCTCGATGTCCGCGCGGTTGATGGCACGCTCCCGTGTCACATCCGCGATGAATTCCTCGAAACTGTCGTGGACGATCTTCTGGGCATAGGCCTCTTCGTCCGCGGACAAGGGGCGCGAGGTGGATCCCATGTCCTTCTTGCTGCCGGATTTGATCACGCTGATGTTGTAGCCCTCGTTCCTCATCCAGCCGCTGATATCGGAGAACTCCCAGATCACGCCGATGTTGGCGGTGAACGTATCCGGGTTGGCATAGATCCGGTCCGCGTGGGCGCTCACGTAGTAGGCGGCCGATGTAGCCACATCGCCCATCGAGACCACAACCGGCTTTTTGGACTTGGCGTATTCGAGATCGGCGATGATCTCCTGGGCTGCCGAGGGGGTTCCGCCGGGACTGTCCACGCGGAGCACAATCGCCTCGACCAGGGGGTCGTCGGCGGCATCGCGCAACTGGTTTCCGACCACTTCGCTGCCGATGGACTCGCCATCGGAGATCTCCCCGGTCTGCATCGTACCTTCCATGCGGATCACGGTCACGCCCCGGTTGTCCGCATCGTGCAGGTAATAGAATACAGCCATCAGGCATGCAACGACAAGCACACCTACAATGATCGCCACGGCGATCTTCAGGCCGGGGCGGGGCCGGGATTTTGGGCGGGTCTGTTCTTCGAAGATGTCCATTCGACCTCACTTACTGGTAGAGCACGTCGTACTCGGATACGAGATTGCTGCCGCACTGGTAGAATTTTTTTAAGGCCAGGCGGATCATCTCGCTCTCATCGTTGATGTGCATGCCGCCCACCAGGGATGGCGTATCGGACCCCCCGACAATGAAGGGGAGGTGGATCAACCGGATCTCGTCCACGAGCCGGCAGTGGAGCATATGCCAGTTCAGGGTCGGGCCTCCCTCTATCATCAGGTTGTCCACGCTAAAATCTTTCTTCAAGATCTTCATGAGCAGCGGGAGTTCGACATGGTCTTTCCCGGCCACCACGACATGGACGCCTTTCTTCCGGATCGCCGCGACCCGGTCCGCAGGCGCCGCTTCCGATACGGCAATCACGGTCGGGGCATCGGGGCCCAGTACATTAGCGTCCAGCGGGAGATCCGCCATGCTGCACGGGATCACGCGCAGCGGGCTCTTTCCCGGCACCAGCCGGACCGTTAAGAACGAGTTGTCGATCCGGATCGTGTTGGCACCGACCATGATGGCATCGTATTCGGCCCGGGTCGTGTGGAGGAGGATCTCCGTCTCGTGGGCCATGTATTTCATCAGGATCTTGGAGGACGCACCCTTCTTGAGCGTGAGCTTCCCGTCGGCGGTGATCTCCGACATCATCAGTACATGCGGACGTTCGGTTGTGCCGGTCATGGTGCCTCGTTGCTCCGGAATAATGGGTTTTGGGATATTATAAATAACATGATAATGGCTTCAGTTCAGTATATCCCGTACCGTAAACAGGTATCACCGCGGTGGATAAGCAACTTTTAAACGTTCACCAGCCCATGATGTGAGCTATGAATATTACTGCCCTCCGGCCGCGGTTCATCGGGTACCTCGAGCCGGTCGCAGATCTCTTTGTCCGGCTCCGGATCACCCCCAACCAGATCTCGCTGCTGTCCCTGGCCGCGGGGATCCTCTGCGCCGTCCTCTTCTTCGAACGGGAGTTCCTCTTTGGCGCCCTGGCCCTCCTCCTCTCCGCCATCTTTGATCTCATCGACGGCAGCGTGGCACGGAAGACAGGGGCCCACACGAACTTCGGCGCGGTCTTCGACTGGATCGTCGACAAGTACGTGGATGCCCTCGCCCTCCTCGGGATCGGGCTCTCAGGTATCGCCATCGTCAGCCAGTTCGTGGCGGTGCCGGCCGTTGCGGACTTCGGTGTCGTTGCGCTGGCCATCATCGGTTCCCTGATGAACACGTTCATCAAGCCGGTCGTGTACGCAGAGATCGGGTATAAGGAGAAGGTGGAAGGGAAGATCGATGACCCCCTCGAGGGCGTGGGGTTCTTCGGCAGGCCCGAGACATTCCTTATGCTCATCCTTGGCGGCGTTACCGGGTTTATCTGGGCCGCCGTGATCGTGATCGCGGTCTGCACGAACCTGTCCGCCCTCCAGCGGATCATCTACCTGTACCGAACGCTTGCCTGACCTCGCCGGTGTACAGCTGGTACAGGTCGTCGGCGAACTGGCCGAGCCGGGGGATCAGGGTGAAGAGCCAGTAGGCGAGCATCACGAGGATCACGAGCGCCAGCAGTTCGGCGATCACGTTGTGGGCCCAGAAGAAGCTCTCGTACCCGAGTTCCCCGTTGCTCGCGATGTCGGGGTAGAACGGGAACCACTGCTGGGTGTATGCCATGATGACGAAGGCGTTCCTCAGCAGGTTCAGGATATAGATCGTGGGAACGATGATCAAAAATGCGTAGCATTTCTGGCGGAGCGTTGTCGGGACCGCGGCAGCCACGCCGAGGAGGATGGCGATGCTCTGGATGCCCGTGCAGCCCAGGATGATCTGGACGCTGTACCCGTTGCGCGTGATCGTATCGAGGAGCAGGCTGGTGCAGAGCGCGGGATCCAGCACCCGCTCGGTCACCGGGTCCATGCAGGTGAGCGTGACCGGGAACTGGAGGAGGTCAAGGATCCAGAGGACCTGTCCGACAACGAGGGAGATGAGCTGGCTCCCGAGCCATGCGAAGAGCGGCACCTGCGTGAACCCGAAAGGGGCGTAGATCAGGAAGGCGACCGCCGCCGCCCGCGAGAGGTGGATCACCCGCTCGTCTTTCCTTAGGAGGAATTTGACCGTTATGGCGAGGAACGGGACGGACAATGCGGCGATGATGGGGTACATGAAGTTGTACTCCTTGAAAAACTCGGGGAGCATGGCAAAGAGCGTCAGGACGATGAAGATCCACCCGACGATTGCCGCATAGATCCGATGGGGACCGGGTATGAGGAATGCCAGGAATCCGGCACAGGACAAAAGAACCAGATACTCGATCATTATAGAATTATCCACGCAATACCAAAAAAAGGATTCTGCGATCTTCCCGTCTGGTTCGGGAACGGGTTTTGTGTATCTGATCGCTCCCCGGCCGGTACACGAGCCTTAATCTCCTAGCATCGCCCAATAATATACCGATGTTTTGTCCTGAATGCAAGTCTCTGATGATCTCTTCCGGCGGCCAGCTGAAGTGCCGGAAGTGCGGGTATGTCAGGAAGATCGAGGGCACCGATCAGATGAAGGTGGAGCGGAAGCGGACGGAGTCCGAGATCATGATCGTGGACGATGAAGGAGAGAAGATCAGGACCCTGCCCACGATCCAGATCAAGTGCCCGAAGTGCGGGAACAACCTCGCGTTCTGGTGGCTCCGGCAGCTCCGTGCGGCCGATGAGAGCGAGGTGCGGTTCTTTAAGTGCACCGAGTGCGACCACACGTGGCGGCAGTACGACTAGGTAAGAATCATACCTATACAATTTTTTTTAGTTAAGTCTCAACTAATCTGTGATTCAGATAGTTCTGTCACGTCTTTGGGAGATAACATACAGTTTTTTGTGGATTATTTGTCATATCTCCCGAAGAGTTGACAGATCCTTTCATTATTATTCTGACTCATCGCGCAATTATTCAAACCCTCAGTGCATATTTTTCCAGAATTGTTGGTTACAGATTCTTCAAGATAGTAATCAGCGGATCAATCTTATCATTGTGGTTAGGGACGGGCGTTTCATCATCGCGTGATAAGCCCGTCATCAAAAATTACGACTCCTCCCCCATCTCGCTGCGCTCGGAGTCGCTCGGCCGCTTCGTCGGGGCCTCGCCGGGCAAGGCTCTTGATCATAAATTGTGTGCGGGAACGTGCGTAGAATAAAATGTCGAATCACTTCAGAGTCGAGACACGAGAATGCTGAGGGTTATCAAACCCGAAGCAGGAGAAGAACGAAGTTCTTCGACCGAATGCATCAGTGATCTTCGAATCCCGGCAGACTTTTTACGCGTCAAGCCTCGTACTATTCAGCTCCCTCTCGATCCCCCCTCCGTCGTAAACCGCCACCCTGTCAGAGAGTCTCCCCCCTCAAAACAAATATCCTCTTAAAACGCTCCGTTTGCCAATCGGAGCCCATTTTAAAAAACGGGTTTTCTGACAGTCGCACTTTTTGGGGCATTTTCAGCTCACCAGTTCCGGAATAACGGCGTATGGGACGTATTTCCCCAATCCGGGCAAGTATAATGCCCTAAAAATCTCCTTTTTATTGCCTTTTGTACAAAGGATCGCCTTTTTTCCGTGCTGGGGTACGCCCGGAAGAACCGTAGGCGTTTGCGAGCCCCGACCCGGAACCGCTCTCCGACGGTGACCTGCCCCATCTCCGTCGGAGAACTGGTGGATATCTCCCCCGGGGGCACCGGCCCCCGCACCGGCCGGACCTCCGCTTCCTGCGGAACTTTTTGCATTTCAAACGCGATCCCGGAAAAAAATTTTCAAACGTAAACCCGATTGCGATCGCGTTTGAAATTTTTCAAACGCGATCAGGAGTACGGCCCCGGCACTCCGATCACGCCGGAGAGGGGGTTCGTTTCCACTGGACTTTTCGATCGATCAAACGCGATCGTGATCGCGATTAAAAAAAATCAAACCCGATCGCATAAAAAAATTTCCGGAAAATGTTCCGGAATGCCACGCTGTACATACGGATATTAAAAAGAGAAGCCCCATCCGGACTGGTTCAGAATATCTTCTTTCCGGCCTCGGCGCCGGGTTTCACCTGGTAGGCCTCGGCGATCTTCATGACGACCGCGGACTTCGGTACGAGATGTGGCCTGACGTCCTTCATCCACGCCACATCCTGCCGGAAGATCTCGTCATTCGTGTGGAGGGTCACCGGTCCCTTGATCTAAAAACCGCCCTTCTCTCCCCACCAGGAGAGAGCCACCACCGGGTTCTCCTTCAGGTTCTGCAGGGTCTTGTGGAAGTACTGGTCCGATATGAGCAGAGTTTCATCGTCAAGGAGCCTGAATGCCCCGATCGGGACGACGTTTGGCATGCGGTTTTTCGATGATGTCGCCAGGAACAGGGTTCTTGTCCCGATCAACGACTCACGGATCTCCGTTGTCAGTGCTGCGACCATTGCTGTCTTCCCCGGATAAGTATACTCAATGGTGGCTATTAAGGATGGCAGTGGTCTTTTTGAAACGAGCGGGGGACTTGCGGAGAAATCTCTGGCTAAAAAAAAAATTTAGAAATTTCTGCAGCACGACCCGCGCAAAAAAAACCCGGCCGGGCGGCCTTCCCGTACCCGGATCGCTCACACCGGCTTGACCTTGATCTCCGGTTTGGGCAGGTAGGGGATCAGGCTGTTGGCAATCTTCTTGATGTCCATGGACTGGAGGATCACCTTGCCCGGGCCCGTCAGCGTTGTCACGAAGAGCCCCTCGCCCCCGAAGAGTGCCGTCGTGATCCCGCCCGCGAGCGCGATATCGTACGCCACCGTGTGATCGAAACCCACGACAAGACCGGTCTGCACCTTCACGACTTCGTTCTGGGCAAGGTTCATCTCCACGATATCCCCGCAGCAATGAAGGAAGACGGTGCCCTGGCCGGTCATGCGTTCGAGGATGAACCCTTCCCCGCCAAAGAGCCCGGCCTGGATCTTGTCCGTCAGCGCGATATCCAGTTCCACGGTCTCGTGGCAGCAGAGGAACGACTCCTTCCGGGCAATGAACTCCCGGCCCTGCCCGATCATGACCGGGACGATCTTGCCGGGCATCGTCCCGGCAAACGAGACAAACCCGCCCTTGTCCCCGGCCGAGAACCGGGTAAGAAAGAGGCTCTCGCCCGTCACGGCCCGCTTGATACCGGAGATGATGCCCCCTTTAAGCTCGCTCTCCATTGCAAGCGACCCGGCCATGTTCACCATCGAGCCGGCCTCGGCAAAGATCCCATCGCCCGGCAACAGTTCGATCTTCACCATCTGGAGATTACTGCCAATGATCTCGTGTTTCATAGACTTCCCGTTAGATGAATCGGGCAGGGAAGTTCAAATGTGTTTGGGAACGAGCCGAACGGAAGCCTTTTTTATCTTTCCCCGCCGATATCCCCTTCCATGAGCGGGCAGACCCTGAATCCCGGCAGATCCGATGAAGAGATCCGGCTCAGACACGAACTCGGCCGGAAGAATGATTTCATCAATATCATTGCCCACGAGCTCCGTATGCCCCTCCAGCCGGTGATCGGGTACCTGGACCTGCTGATTGACGATGCAGATTCGTTTTCGATCCCGCCGGACGCACTGGAGATCCTCCGGAAGATCCGGGCCTACGTGGAATCCGAACGGCACATGGTGAGCCAGATCCTCGAGCTCAGCCTGCTCGAATCGGTGCACGAGCATGTCTGGCCGGATAGCGAGACGGTAAATGTCCGGCAGGTTGCCGGACTGGTGATCCGGCAGGGCCGGTACGATGCCGAGGCCACGATCACCCTGGAGATCCCGCCCGGCCTCACCATTGCGAGCAACGGGCCGTACCTCCACGAGATCCTGGACGAGATCATCGCAAATGCCGTGAACTATTCCAGCCCGCCGCGGATCATCTCCGTTGCTGCCGAAGAGACAGAGGCCGGCGTGCGGATCGCGGTGACCGACAACGGGGTGGGGATTGCGCCGGACAAGCAGGAGATCATCTTCGACCCGTTCTATATCAGCGATGCCGACAAACTCGCCCGCAAGTACGGCCGGCTGGGAGTCGGGCTGACCATGGCAAGGAAACGGGCCGCCCGGATCGGCGGCACGATCGCGGTCTCCAGCATCCTTGGGATCGGCAGCACCTTCACGGTAACCCTGCCACGACAGATGCCGGATCGCACGCCCGTGCCGGAAAAATAGATCGGATTTTTTTATCGCTGCCTTTCAAATCCGGATCTTCCGGAACAGGAATGCGCCGATCACCGTGGTCGCGAGCGCGAACGCCCCGATCACCGCAAGGCAGACCAGCGGATCGATCTGCGAACTCCCATTCAGGCCGTACCGGATGCCCTCCACCCCATATGTCAGGGGATCGAGCAGGGTGACGGTGCCCATCACGGGCGGCAGGCTTGCAATCGGGAAGAACGCCCCCGAGAGTGCAAAGACCGGGAAGATGATGAAGTTCATGATCAGCTGGAAGCCGGTCATGTCCTCCATCCTTGAAGCGATCGCGATCCCGAACGCGGTGAACGAGATCCCGATCAGCGCCATGAACAAAAACGCGACCAGGAACCGGAAGGGATTGTCGACCACGAGGCCGATGAAGAGCGAGAGCACGAGGATGATGATTCCCTGGATGAACGCGGTGGTGGCCCCGCCAACGGTCTGGCCGATCATGATCTCGAGCCGGGTGACGGGGGCCACAAGTGTCTCCTTTAAAAAACCGAACTGCTTGTCCCAGATGATCTGGATCCCCGAGAAGACGGAGGAGAAGAGCACGCTCATCGCCACCATCCCGGGCATCAGGAACGCGATGTAGTTCTCGCTGTTCGGGAGCGTCACGACCGCGTTGAGGCCAAAGCCGAGGAAGAGCAACAGGAAGAGCGGCATGCTGATACTGCCGATGATCCGGCTCTTGGACCGGAGGTAGCGCTTCATGCTGCGCAGCCAGATCGTGTACACGATATCCATGGTCAATGCCTCATGATCCGGTGGTGGATCCGCATGGTCTCCTTTCCGTCGATCTCCTCGTCACGGATTGTCTTGCCGGTGAACGAGAGGAAGACATCCTCGAGGGTCGGCTTGTGGATGGCAAGCGCCGTGACAGGAACATGGTTCTCCGAAAGCCGGACGATCAGGCCGCTGATCTGCTGCTCCGCATGATCCAGACGGATCGTTACCTGCCCGTCGCGCCGGTCCGTCTTCCCGATCCCGGCACCGTCCAGCACCGACACCACGCGTTCCGGATCCGGCGATGTGATGGTCACGACCTCGCCGCCGATTCGCGCCTTTAGCCGTTCCGGGGTATCCATTGCAATGATCTTCCCGTGATCGATGATGGCAATCCGGTTGCAGAGCCGGTCGGCCTCTTCCATGTAATGGGTCGTGATGACGATGGTGATCCCTTTCTCCTGCGCAAGGGTCGCGATATAGGTCCAGAGATGGTTGCGGGTCTGCGGGTCGAGGCCGAGCGTGGGCTCGTCCAGGAAGAGGACGGACGGGTGGTGCAAAAGACCGCGGGCGATCTCGAGGCGCCGCCGCATGCCCCCGGAGAAAGTCTTGACAATGTCGTCTTTCCGGTCGGAGAGTTCCACGAGCCGGAGGAGTTCGTCGATCCGCTGGTTCCGGACAGCGGCCGGGATCCGGTAGAGCCGGCCGTGGAAGTCCATGTTCTCCCACGCGGTCAGTTCCTCGTCCAGGCTCTGGTCCTGGAATACGATGCCGATCGATTTCCGCACGCCGTCCGCATCACCCGTGATGTCGATACCGTTGATTGTTGCAGTACCGGAGCTCGGTTCTAACATGGTGGCGAGCATCGAGAGCGTTGTGGTCTTGCCGGCGCCGTTGGGCCCCAGCAGGCCGAAGATCTCGCCCTGCCCGATATCGAACGAGACCGTGTCTACGGCCACGAGATCGCCAAAACGCCGGGTCAGGTTCTCGATATGGATTGCACTGGTCACAGGCAGGACTCCGCGACGTCTTTTTGTACATTTTCATGATTGTTCGGTTAATACGCTTGTTATCGGGGCAGGGAAGCGAATACTTATGCCGCAACCCGGCAAGTCTATGCTATGCGGATTATTCCTGTGACCGGAATCCTGATCATAGTGTGCATGCTCGCTGCCGCGGGCTGCACGGGTCTGAAGAGCAGCACGACCGTCGTGGCCCCCGCTGTGACGATCGTACCGGCGGATGCCGCTGCTGAGGAGAATACCTTCCGCGCCATCCCGCAGGCGCCGCTGAACGCTTCCGAGACCGCGGACATCCTCTACCTGCAGGAGGCCGAGAAGCTCAGCCACGATCTCAACGTGAAGCTGTACAGCAGGCACGCCGATATGCCGGTCTTCCTGCATATTGCGAACGTCTCGCAGGTCTTTGTGGTGGCCGACAATGTGATCCTCGGCCGCTACAACATTCCGAACCCGGAGAACGCTGTCGCGGGCGTCTTTTCCAACCCGGCGCTCCAGAACATGTACACGAGCGGCGTGAATGCCGGGGACTCCTCGGTCGTGGCCGCGCTGACGTCGAGCGCGAACGTGGAGGAGATGCACATCGCCGATCTGGCGGGCGCGATCGGGCGGACAGACAACGCGGACCTAATCTTCATGTACCGTCAGGAACAGGCGACCTCGCGCAACAACCTGCGGGCCCTGTCGCAGTGGATCTCAGCGTACGGCCAGACCTACACCCCGAAGTACATCACGCCCGCTTCCTTTGCGGCGATCGTCAGCGCGCCAATGGAATCGCTTCCGGTGCAATAATTCCGGGTGGACGATTTCCCTCCTTTTTTTCGTGCACTGCCGGTTCTTCATCCCTGCCGCACGCCGCATCAGGCCCGGTAATCCGTACATAAAAAAGAATGTTTATCCATCCGCACGATGACACGGGATACGTGAAACCACGCCCGGAGTCCGGCCGAACGTGCCGGCGCTAAGGCGGGGATGTGTGATTGACTTCTATGAATGAACAGGATGGTACGGATACGCCGGCCGGTGGCGGTCCGGTCCTCTTCTCTGCCCGGCCGGAACCGATGAGTTTCCTGCACCGCTACCTGCTCTGCGGTGTTCCGGTGCTGCTTGTCATCCTGACCGTCGCGGTCACCGGGATACTGACGATCCTCGCGGAGAGCGGGACGCGCATGGTCTCATCATCGGTCAGTTCGCTCCCGGTATCGAGCCTGGCAGCGGCGGACAGTACGGGCGTTACGCAGACGCTGACCTCGGGTCTGGGCGATGTTCCGGCGATCGGGATCCTCCTGATTGCGCCGGTGGGTATTTTTATCATTGTTGCGGCCATCGGCTGGACGATGCGGATCACTGAGCTCTGGACCGGCCCGGCGCTCGCACTGGGCCTGAGTGCCCTTGTTGCCGCGGTAATCACGCTGGCAATCGGCACGCACAGCCACAACCTGTTCCTGTACTTCCTCAAATGGACCGCGTTCCTCGTCCAGCCGTTTGCCGTCCTTTCCACGATCGTGGTTCTCCTCTGGCTCGACCGGTTCCGGCAATCGATCCGGTACGCGATCACGGATACTGCAATCGTCATCCGGGGCGGGGTCGGGACCATGCAGGAGCACCAGCTGCCGCTCGCACGGGTCGGGAGCGTGGTCTTCGAGCAGGGATTCCTCGGGGCCCGCTACGGTTTCGGCACCGTGATCCCGGTGAGTACCACGCGCTGGGGCACGGAGACCTCGCTGCGGGGGATTGGGGCTGGCGGCCAGAAGGACGGCATGGCCGGCGGGATCATGTTTGCCAAGGGACGCGAGGAGTCGTCGCGTGCACCGCTTGACTGCCTGTACGGGATCCCGCACCCGGAGGAGGCGCAGAAGATCATCCTCGAACGGATCGCACGGCCGGCAACCAGGCTCGAAGAGCAGACCGAGTACCTCCGGAAGATGTGCGGGATACAGGAGGAATCGCGCGGGCAGTAGACACGGAACAGACGGAAGGTAAACCCTCTCTATCTCTGCCTGTATGTTGCCCCACCCCTCGATTTTCCTAAAAAAGATCCAAAGGTTGCTGGTAACGCCGGGATCCGCTGGAGACGGGTCGGCCGTTGCGAAGGTATCCTGATCTCCTTCTGCCCGTCCCCTGCCTCATTGCCCGTGGACGCCTCCCGTGGCCGAGCCGGGCAGAACCCCGCTGACACAATACCCGGCGGGGCCCGTCATGGCACCTTTTTAGTAATGGTGATCTTCAGCAACAGGTTCCTGGTTTTTGCCATCGGTCCCGATGACGTTTTTCAGTTCCATTGAAGATCTCTTATTCCATCTGACCAGATCTATCCCGCTGGCAAGCAGTTGTTCCCGTGCATTCTCCAGCCCGTCCCCGACAAAGTTGAACAGGTGGGCCGTTGCGACTGCATTGACCCGGGAATCGGACAACCCTTCGGCCAGATGGTGATAATTTCCCGCCCCTCCGGCAATAATCACCGGAATATTCCAGTTATTTGGGAGGCATTCGAGCATCTTCATGAAAAACCCCTGGCCCGTCCCATCCCGGTCAATTGAGTTCAGGTACAGTTCCCCGACCGGCAGGGTCCTGATCTTCTCCAGCCAGCAGGATAACGTTGTTTTTTGCTGGCTTCCATCGTGGGTGAATACCATCAGCTCACTGCCGATCTGTTTCACATCCACCGATACAATGACGCACTGCCGACCCAGCACCGATGCCAGTTCAGCAATCATGTCGGGGTTATTTGCAACCATCGAGTTGACGACAATTTTATCGGCACCCGAACGCAGGAGGGCTATGGCCTGGTCAACATCGTGTATTCCCCCACCGGCAGCAATCGGGATGAAACATTCCTTTCCGACCGATCTCACGTGCTCACAGAACTTCGAACTGTTTCGATCCTGGCGGGTGACATCCAGAATAACCAGTTCGTCCAGCGAAAACGCAACCTGGGAAAAGTTATAGTTTTTTTGCAGCCACAGAAGATTCCCGACTTTCTGGAGCCGGAAATTCCTGCTCAGCATGAAATTCCCGTCGTTATACAATAATGTGAAAAGGATTCGTTTTTTTAACATGGGAACTCCAAAAAATTCTTTAGCAGCAACAGTCCGTTCGACTGGCTTTTTTCAGGATGGAACTGTGTTCCGCAGATATTGTCAATCTCGAATGCTGCAAGGAATTCAATGCCGTAGGTACAGGTGGCAGATCTCCCGGTAAAACCATCGATATCCATTCTGTACGAGTGGTTGAAGTAGAAGAACGCGTTGTCGGGAATACCATGAAATAATCCCCGGTGATCGCTGAAACGCACAGAGTTATACCCGACATGGGGGATCCTGTTACCCTTCAGATCAGACGACGTAAATAACTTGACCCGGTTTGGAACCAGGCCAAGACCGGGGGTATCTCCATCTTCAGTGCTGTGCGAACCGAGCAGCTGCATTCCCAGACAGATGCCAAGGATTTTCGCACGGTGGTCACAGGCCGCCGACCGGATTGCCGTATCGATCCCGGTCTCCCGGAGTGCTTCCATGGCCTTCCTGAATGAACCAACACCCGGAAGTATAAGATACGGGGCCGATCTGATCTGATCCGGGTCATCACTCAGTACCGCGTGGCTCCCCAGATATTCAAGGGCATTGATCACCGAACAGATGTTGCCCATCCCGTAATCAATGATCGTAATAGCGGGTTGTTTCATCAGGATACCGTAAACTTTGGACTCCAGCGCCCGTCGATTTTGCTGAATAACTCTCTATTGACCCATTTATCCAGTACTGCATCAAATTCTTCTTTTGTCATCTGGTAATAATCCAGGTACGTCCCTATGAATTCCTCAGGATACTGGCCGTCGTACAACCGTACCAGGTTCACTCCCTGATCCCGCGTCATTGCCCCCCTTCGTATCTCGATGCCCGCATCCTGTGTGGCGCGCCCGAATCCGAATTTCAGGTACATCATGTAGGTGTGCAGCGCATACAGGGCCTGGTCATTCTGGGCAAAGTTCGTGAATGTTCCACTGTTGCTGTCAGTAGCTTCCTGGAGGCCGCAATGTTCCTTTGCAACCAGGTAGTTCCTGTAAGGATCCCAGGATTCGAAATAGGACATATGCGTGATATATAATTCCTTTCCGTTCAACTCATCGTCGGTTGGGAACGAGAAGAAGTATACCTGTGCATCGTCAAGTCCGGACTCCCGTAAAACTTTTTCATACCCCCCTTCCAGGTAGATCTTCTTCATATATTCGACATTATACATGGCCCGGTATTTCGACTCCGTTGACCCCCCGTATTCCACTTCGCCATCTTCGCCATAAAAAATCAGGGGGATATTCAGGTTTACCGCCAGCCGGACGACCGCTGCCTGGATTGCAATCAGCCATCCATAATAGGGAAACCCCTTCTCGATAAAACCGGTCCGGTTGAGAATGCGCATTGCACCGGGGTCCGGATCGATCTGGATGTGGTTGTAGCCGCTGTTGATAAAATTCTTGAGATTCTGGTTACCGAGATCCAGCGAAAGCGCCGGTGTCACGGTGACGGTCAGGGGATTGATGTGGTATTTGTGTTTCAGCTGATGGGAAACATATGATCCATCCTTGCCACCGCTCACCGGGACGAGGCAGTCAAACCCCCCTTTCTGTGAACGGTACGTATCGAGGATTTCACGGAGTTCCCGCTCCCGCGCTTGCCAATCTATTGTCCGCTTTTCTTCCATCCACTGGCAGGCATTACACCAGCCCCGGTCATCGAACGTGATGCGCGGGCGGGTCGACATATTGAGACAATGCTTACACCAGGTGACTGCCATACGATTCTCCTATCCCACTAGGTTGGCTCCTTATTTACATAAAGACGATGATCACTCCGTAAAGCCTCAATGAGTCCGCCATGTGTTCAAGGGGGGGATTTTGGAATATATACAAAACCGGAGCTGGGTGAGGATAGTATAAAGGATAATATGGAAAAAGGTGCACGTAATATTTACCTTCCATGCGGTGAGATTCTATTAATGGCAGAAGATATTCAATAACCTAAGACGAATGCAACATAATCGCACATGATCGTTATACATGATTGCCATCTTTACGCCCCTTGGATCGTTAGTGGTTTATCCTGAGTGGAACCGGTGAACCCTCATGCAGATATCTATCGGTCAACGGCTCGTGGGGGATGACCAACCCGCATTCATTATTGCAGAAGCCGGCGTGAATCACAACGGCGACATGGTCCTGGCAAAAAAACTGATCGATGCTGCCCGTGAAGCGGGTGCGGATGCTATCAAGTTCCAGACCTTCGTCACCGAGAATCTTGTTACGAAACAGGCGGGTAAAGCAACCTACCAGAAACGGAATGACCCTGATACCACGTCGCAGTATGAAATGCTGAAAAGACTTGAACTGTCTGAACATGATTTCCAGCAACTTTTCCGGTATGCGAAACGAAAAGGGATCTTTTTTCTGTCAACGGCTTTCGATTCAGAGAGCATCGGGATTGTCGGGCGCCTGAACGTTCCGGCATGCAAGGTTCCCTCTGGAGAGATCACCAACCTTCCGTACCTGAAAGAAGTGGCCCTCCTGCATAAACCGGTGATAATGTCGACCGGCATGGCAACCCTGGGTGAGATCCACGACGCCGTTTCCTGCCTCAAAGAGAACGGATCCACCGAGATCATCCTGCTCCACTGCACGACCAGTTATCCCGCACCCGCGGTCTCTGTAAACCTGAGGGCGATTGAAACGCTCAGGAAGGAATTCGGCGTCCCTGCCGGGTATTCCGACCATACCGAAGGAATTGCGGTTCCCGTTGCCGCACGGGCGCTCGGCGCCTGCGTTCTTGAAAAACACCTTACCCTCGACAGGAACCTTCCCGGCCCGGATCACAAGGCATCCCTTGAACCGGAAGAGTTTACCGCCATGGTTGCGGCGGTCCGGGTTGTGGAAGATGCTCTCGGGACGGGGGAGAAACAACCGCAGGACTGCGAACTGGACAACCGTCAGATCGCCCGGAAGAGCATCGTGGCCTCAGCCGATATCCCGGCCGGTACCCGGATAGGTGCGGCGATGGTAGCGATCAAGCGGCCCGGAACGGGCATCGAACCCAGATACTTCGAACAGGTTGTCGGAAAACGAGCCCGGTGTGCCATTAAAAAGGAATCGGTCCTCTCGTGGGATATGATAGAATGACCAGGACAATTCTGTATATCAGCGGGACACGGGCCGACTACGGCCTGATGCGATCGGTCCTGTCGGCTATCGACGGCAACCCGGGATTGCGCCTCGAAATCGGGGTGACCGGGATGCACCTCCTGCCGGAATTCGGATCAACGATCGAGGAAATCCGAAGGGATGGCTATTCCTGCCATGTCGTCAATGCCACCTGCGAAAACGATTCGAAGGCGGCCATGGCACGGTTCGTCGGCGAATGCATAACGGGATGCGTTGACCTGATTAGGCGTGTACAACCGGATATCATTATGGTTCTTGGAGATCGTGGCGAGATGCTGGGCGCAGCGATCGCAGGAGTGTACCTGGGAATTCCGGTAGTGCATATCCATGGGGGAGACCTGACTTCAACGGTGGACGATATTGCACGCCACGCGATCACGAAGCTCTCCCATGTACACTGCCCGGCCACCCGGGACAGTGCCGACCGTATCATCAGGATGGGCGAAGACCCCCGCCACGTGCATGTGGTGGGATCCCCGGGCCTTGAACAGATCCTGAATGAATGCCCAGAATGGCGCGAGGACCTTTTCCGGACCTATGGTCTTGACGAATCTCGTCGCCTGATACTAGTACTGTTCCATCCAGAGTCGTTCTCTGGAGGAGATCCCCAAGGACAGATGGATGCTCTATTGCGGGCTGTACTCTCATTCCACGAACAGGTGATAGTGATTTATCCCAACTCGGACAGCGGGGGAAGAGCGATGATCGACGTGATCAGGAACTATGAAAAGAATCAGGGTCTTCGGGCATTTCCCAGCGTCCCCCACCAGGACTACCTCGGGCTGCTGAAATCCGCTGCAGTACTGGTCGGGAATTCCAGCAGCGGGATCATCGAGGCACCTTCATTCCATACCCCGGTGGTGAATGTCGGCAATCGCCAGCAGGGCCGGATCCGAGGGAAAAACGTTATCGACACCGGTTATTCAGAAGGCGAGATCCGGTGTGCAATCGATACAGCGTTGCACGACAGCCGTTTCCGGGACATGGTCCGGACGGAAGAGAACCCCTACGGGGACGGGAAGACGAGTCAACGGATTGTCACAATCCTCCGCGATCTGATAATAACCCCGGAACTGCTCCAGAAAAGGATGATGTATTAATGAGATTTCAGACATGGATCGCACCGGAAATTACCGATGGACAGCCCACCCGGTATCACTGGATCGTCAGGCATAAGGAAAACTTCCGGCTCGGGGACTACACGGATATCGGGGCATTTACTTACATCAATGCAAAACACGGAGTAACGCTTGAGGATCATGTCCAGATCGGCTCCCATTGTTCATTATACTCGTGTTCCACTATCGACAACAAGGCCGGGCCGATAACCCTGAAAAGGAACTGCCGCATCGGAACACATTCGGTAGTCATGCCGTGCGTTACCGTCGGGGAAAATGCCGTGATCGGGGCGTTCAGTTTTATCACCACGGATATCCCCCCCGGTGTCATCGCGTATGGTGTTCCCGCCAGGGTGATCCGGGACTTGACCCCGGAGGAAAAGGAACGCTTTGCCGAGGAGAGTGTGTAATAGTGACGTGGAAAATCCCCCTGTTCAGGATGTACTGGGATGACGACGACCTGCAGCGTGTACACGATGCAATTGCCGCGGGGATGAACTGGGCCGTTGGGCCGGAAGTGACACGGTTCGAAGAACAGATCGCCCGGTACATCGGTACAGAATACTGTCTCACCTTCAATTCCGGAACCTCCGCCCTCCACGCTGCGATGCTGTCGCACGGGATCGGAAAGGGCGACGAGGTCATTGTACCGTCATTCACGTTCATCGCGACCGCCAATGCCCCCCTTTTTGTGGATGCACAGCCGGTCTTTGCCGATATTGAACATGGGACAATGGGTCTCGATCCGGCCGATGTGCGCAGAAAGATCACGAATAAGACCCGCGCTATCCTGCCCATCCATTACGGGGGATGCCCGTGCAGGATTGAAGAACTCCGCAGACTAGCCGACGACAACGATCTTATCCTGATTGAGGATGCCGCAGAAGCATTCGGGGCGGATATACGGGGCATCCGGACCGGATCGTTTGGGGATTCAGCGATCCACAGTTTCTGCCAGAACAAGATTATCACGACCGGCGAGGGGGGAGCGATCACCACGAATTCGCGGGACCTCTATGAAAGACTCAAGTTACTCAGGTCCCACGGCCGGCAGGATAACGGGGATTATTTCTCCACAACCACCGTGATGGACTACATCTCGATTGGATACAACATGCGCATGTCCAATCTCTCGGCCGCACTGGGAATCGCGCAGATGAATAAAATCAACCATATTGTCTCACAAAGAACGGAGATCGCACAAACCTACCGCGACCTGTTGAACGAAGTTCCGGGCGTGGTGGTACCGGACACTCCCCCCGGGTATAAGCACGTCTACCAGCTCTTTACGATTTTTGCAGAGAAACGCGATGCGCTCGTACGGCACCTGGAAAAGAAGGGGATCATGACCAAAATCTATTTCCCCCCAGTACATAAGACACACTTCTATCGTACCGTCCGGAAGGATGCTTCACGCCTGCCGGTTACCGAGGATGTTGCGGGCAGGGTGATCAGCCTTCCCATATTTCCGGGCCTTACACACGAGGAAATCTCTTGGGTTGCCCGTGAGATCCGGGAATTCTACCGGGAGAACTCATCATGACGTCTCCAGAGTTCTATCACAACAAGACCATCCTTGTCACCGGGGGGGTTGGTTCCATTGGCAGCCAACTGGTCAGAAACCTGCTCCGGTTCGATCCCGCCAGTATCAGGGTCTTTGACAACAACGAGACCGGGTTATTTGATCTTGAACAGGACCTGCATTCTCCCTCTATCCGGATCCTCATCGGGGACGTTCGGGACAAGAACCGGGTGGATATGGCGATGGACGGCGTCGATATTGTTTTCCATGCATCGGCGCTCAAGCATGTGCCGCTCTGCGAATATAACCCGTTTGAAGCTGTCAAAACCAATGTCCTCGGTACCCAGAATGTTTTGGAAGCAGCCCTCCGGAACCAGGTCGAGAAAGTGATCAATATCAGTACTGACAAGGCAGTCAACCCCGCAAACGTGATGGGAGCCACCAAACTGCTGGCCGAACGTCTGGCGATATCGGCAAATTATTACAAGGGGGATAAACGGACGGTGATATCGAGTGTACGTTTCGGGAATGTCCTGAATTCCCGGGGATCCGTGATCCCCCTCTTTAAGAACCAGATCCGTGAAGGAAAGTGCGTTACGGTCACAGATACGGAAATGAACCGGTTCTTTATGGATATCCCTTCGGCGGTAAACCTGATCCTCACGGCGGGCCGTATCTCGCGTGGCGGTGAAATCTTCATTCTGAAAATGCCGGCGATCCGGATCCTTGATCTCGCCGAAGTGATGATCGAACACTATGCGCCGGTATTCGGATTCAAACCGGATGAGATTCCCCTCAAGATCATCGGCAAACGAAACGGGGAAAAATTATACGAAGATCTGCTGACGGAAGAGGAAATCGAACGGGTGTACGAAAACGAGGATATGTTTGTGATAGTCTCGCGTTCCTCCGCTGCAGAGAATCCCGATGATCTGATCTCTCCCTCGGGAGATCCGTTCGATCTTGTCGTCCCTCCGGGTTTCCGCCGTGCAAAGAGACAGCAGTATTCGTCGAAGAATGTCCCCCTTGTTGACCGGGACCGGATACGGGACCTGTTAAAGGATTTTTAATTTTTCCTTACCAGACGGTAAATCCGCCGTCAACAATCAGGTTGTGGCCGGTAACATAACCGGACATATCGCTTGCAAGAAACACCGCCGCCCCTTTGACATCCTCTTCCGTCGCCATCCTGCAGAGGGGGGTCTTACCTGCGTATCTTGAGAGGAACGGCTCCGGCTGGTTCCGGAACACCCCCCCAAGAGTAATGGCGTTGACCCTGGTACTGGGAGCAAGAACCGTTGCCAGATAACGGGTCAGCTGCAGCAGTCCCCCTTTACTGGCGGCATATGCTGCAGGGTTCCCCATGGATGTTCCCTCATACAACTGCATATCCGGGCCGTTGATACCATAGATTGAACCGATATTGATTACCGAACCGTGACCGGATTTCGCCAGTTCTCCGGCACATGACTGGGTGAGGATGAAAGGAACGGTCAGGTTCACTTCCAGGGCACGTCTCCACGTATCAGCATGTTGTTCCGGGAAGGGGACCCCCCATCCTTTCAGCGAGGAGGTTCCTACGAGGGCCGCACAATTGATCAGGATATCAAGGCGGGAAAAATCCCGGACTACCCGCGAAGGTATTTCGCGGAGCGTCTTTTCTTCAGTAAGATCGATCGCAAGGTGTACTGCCCGGATATGGAAATTCTCCTCAATAGTATCACATACCCGCCGGCATGCATCCCTGTTGGAATCGATCATAACCAGGTCTGCTCCTTTTTCCGCAAGGGCCTCCCCGATTGCTGCACCGATATGGCCGGCACCTCCGGTTATCACGGCAACGCGGTCCGTCAGGTTCTCAAGTTCGCGTACAGATCTCATAATGTATCGTTCCTCTCACTGTTGATCCCTGCCTTTTTCAGGAGACATTCTGCAAATGCGAAGTCCAGTTCGGTATCGATATCAACTGCACGTTCCGGGGGAATTTCAACTGCTCTGACCAAGCCCCGGAATATACCCGTTTCGCGCAGGATGAATGCCGGACGAACAGCATATGCTACGGTGGTCATATCATAAACGGCAGGGGCATCCTGCCGCCGGGTTACTGATCCTCCGGAGTTGATGACAAGATGCGCATTCTTGTGAGAGTCGAGCGTTACCATATTAAAATAGGGGCTTCGATCCGCTTTTTTTACGGTAACCACGATATCCGCATCGCTCTTCAGGAGGCAGGAAATACAGTGATCGATATCTGACGGGCTCCGCAGGGGCGATGTAGGGGGAATACTCACAAAAATATCCGGAAGATGGCCCGTATCCCGCTCCACTTCCTGCAGGGCGTGACGCCATGCCATCCATTCCGGGGATGAATCGCCGGCAAGTTCGGCAGGTCTCATAAAAGGTACTTCCGCACCATGCTGCTCTGAGATTTCAGCAATCTCCCGATCATCCGTAGATACGATGACCCGTTGGATATACCGGCTCGCTTTTGCAGCCTCGATTGCATAGGCAATGAGGGGTTTTCCGGCTAGCAGGCGGATATTCTTCCGGGGAATCCCTTTGGATCCCCCTCGTGCAAAAATAAACCCGGTTACGTCGGGGGTCATACGGAAATGCACCTCTGTTCACGCGATGACTGCAGTGCTGCCAGAGTGATTTCGAGGACGCGTTTCCCGTCCAGCGCTGTAACAAGGGGCTCTCTGCGCTCACGGATGCATGAAATGAAATGCTGTAATTCTTCGAGGTACATCTGGTTCCGCGGGATGCCCTGCGGGATGTGAAGATCGGACCACACTCCCGAGCGGGCCGAGTAGAGTCTGACAGAGTCGCCAATGCCATCCCATGTGATTACCCCGTCCGTTCCAATCAATTTGCACGAACGGGTCGCACTTCGCTGGACCATATCGAGATGGACATTTCCTATTGCGCCATTAACGAACCGGAGAATAATTTCCGCCGTGTCCTCCACTCCGAGTTCCAGGTCGCTGACATGATCTGCCTGGGCCATGACCGATGTGATCTCCCCGGCGATCCACCGGACATAATCCAGTTCATGACTCAGTTCGAGGAACACCCCCCCGCCGAGCTCCTTTCGTGCACTTACGGAGTTACGGTAGTCCGTACCGGGTCTCCACTCCGGCAGGTATTGTCCTACTTCAGCCCTGACCGAGATGATCCGCCCGATATCCCCTCTTCCAGCAGATTCTTTAAGAATATGGAGGCTGGGATGAAACCGGAGATTGTATCCAACCATAATCAGAATTTTGGTACGCTTCTGGATCTCCAAGAGTTTGTCTATACCGGACATTTCCGAAGACAGGGGCTTTTCAATGAAGAGATCGATACCTTCCCGTGCAAGATCCTGAGCCACACAGACATGATTCGGAGCCGGGGTGGTGATTAGTGCAACGTCTGGTCTGGGATTGATGGCATCCATAAAGCAGTAGACCGTTCTTACGGAATTGATATCCTGAGATACCGTTTCCCCCGGCGACCGCCGGGTATGCCAGACAGTAATCTCTGCGTCAGGCTCAAGATTCCGGAGATTGTCAAAATGGCGTTTTCCAATACTACCGAAACCAACGATCAGATATCTCAAATGGTATCTCCACAATTATGGTTTTTGTTGCTGAATATTTTATTACCACATATTTGAATATTCTGATGTAAAAGAATATTTTAATATCTTGTAACCCCACAGAGATAACAGATCTTTATTCGTTAACAACTAACTGTCTTGGAGTGAGTGAATAAATTGAAATGCTTAATACTATTAATTCGGTATCATTATGATGGATTATTCAACACGCAAGCAGATTTACGAGATTATAATTATAATATACCTATTGGGCTTGCATATATATCATCATTTCTCAAACGATATGGACATGATGTACACTTTTTAAATCTCAATCATCTCGAGGGTACTGCAGAAGATTTATTAAAAACGCGGCTTTCCAAGGAGTTTTTTGATTTTGTGCTTTCCGGTAGTATTTCAATTTTCTATCCGGATATAAAGAATTGTGTCAATGTTGTAAGAAAATACTCTCCAAAGACAAAAATAATTTTAGGGGGGGGATTAATATCAAGTCAACCTGAAGTGATGTTTGGTTTATTACAACCGGATTTTGGAGTTGTCGGGGAAGGTGAACAAACAATAAAAGAATTGTTTGATTGTTTGGAACATAAAGGGGATATTGCATCTGTGGATGGGTTAATTTACCGCGACTCCGATGGTCAGATTAGAATAACAAAGCCCCGGGTTCCCCTCACAAATCTTGATATTTTACCATGGCCTGATTATGAAGGATTGAATTTTAGTGAGTATTTAGATAATATGCTGCCAAGTCATATGGATACATATAGTATTTTTGATAATCCTCGGGCATATCCAATAATTGCAAGTCGCTCATGTCCATACGCTTGTACGTTTTGCTTCCACCCATTAGGAAAAAAATATCGGAAACGATCAATTGATAATATTATAGATGAAATTGATTATGCATTAAAAAAGTATAAAATAAATATAATATTTTTTTATGATGAACTTTTTGCTAATGATCGATTACGAACATTCGACTTCTGTAAAAAACTTACAGATCTTTTAAAAAAATATCCTTGGGATGTGAAATGGTTTTGTCAGATGCGGGTCGATGTTCTTGATGAAGAACTAATTACAATAATGAAAAATTCGGGATGTTTTTCAATAAGTCTTGGATTAGAGAGTTACAGCGTAATAGTATTGAAAAGTATGAAAAAATTTATCTCTCCAAAACAGATTAATGACGCTATACACCTCATACACAAGCATCAGTTAGGATTTACAGGCAATTTTATTTTTGGAGATCCTGCTGAGACCAACGAAACATATCATGAAACACTTACATATTGGAAAGAGAATCAATCAGTAATAAAAAACCAAATCGATCTTGGGCGTATTACGCTCTATCAAGGGTCTCCCCTTTACAAGCGTGCTCTTGAACGGGGGATAGTCAAAGGAGAAATCGAATTTATTGAAGAAAGAGAAAAAAATGGAACGGTCCCTATCAACTTTACCGATAAGATGACGGATGCAGAATACAATAAAATGCTACAGGAAATTGCTGAAGCCAATATTATTATCCCACGATATTCAGTGCCAATCCGAAGCATCACCGTCAATGGAATTCCTGAAGTTCATGTTAAGTGTCCGCACTGTAATAATATCTCGGTTTATCGAAATGTTTCTCTTCCTCCGTTCTTAGGGTTTCAAAGTGCGGATCGTCGATTGTATTTATTAATTTGCCGAAATTGTCATGCACGAATCAAACTTATCACAAAACATGAATACTTTACCATCATACTATATCGTATCTTTGGTTTTAAAATCGGGGCAAGTATTATCCGGTATGTCATGATGCCACCAGTATCTCTATTACGAATAATCAACAAATATATTCATAAAAAGTTGATCGTATCGATTATGGAAAAAGCTCGGTGAAGTAATCTAATGCAATTCGGCAGTGAATATATCTTACGTCGTTGAACATAATCATTCAGTATATGGAACAATATGAAAAATAATAAAAAGTGCGTTGTAACTGGTGGTGCCGGTTTTATCGGGAGTCATCTCGCTGAACGACTGATTACGAAAGGTTATGATGTTGTTATCCTAGATAATCTTGCATCCGGGCGACAAGGAAACCTGACGGATTTTAAAGACTCTCCGCAACTTACCTTTGAAGAGGTTGATGTCACTGATTTTTGTTCGGTAAAAAAAATATTTAAAGAATCTTCGTTTATTTTTCATCTTGCTGCACTGGCGGATATTGTCCCCTCTATTCAAGAACCCCTTAAATATCATCATGCAAATGTGAATGGAACTATCACAGCCTTAGAAGCAGCCAGACATGTGGGAGTCCAAAAATTTATTTATGCGGCATCGTATTCCTGCTATGGTTTACCATCAGTTTTTCCTACTCCAGAAAATGCTCCAATCTGTCCGATGTACCCGTATGCTCTGACAAAATATCTTGGAGAGCAGTATTGTATTCACTGGAACCGAACCTACGATCTCCCCTTCATATCACTCCGCCTATCTAATGTATATGGTCCACGGTCTCGCACATCCGGAGCTTATGGGGCAGTTTTTGGAGTATTTCTCGCACAAAAACTGGCAGGAAAACCCTTTACTGTCGTGGGTGATGGAACTCAGACTCGGGATTTTACGTATGTAACAGATGTGGTTGATGCATTTATCCGGGCAGCAGAATCAGACAAGAGCGGACAGATTTATAATGTTGGTTCTGGAGGAACATATTCTATTAACCGGTTAGTGGAATTACTTGGTGGTGAAATCGTATATATTCCCAAACGTCCCGGAGAACCCAGTTGTACTTTTGCGGATATTACAAAAATCAGGAATGATCTTGGTTGGTCTCCTAAGATCTCATTTGAGATTGGAGTCAGAGAAATGTTGAAAAAAATCGATCTATGGTATGGTGCTCCAATATGGGATGAAAAAACAATTGCTACGGCCACAAAAGACTGGTTCTCTTATCTTGGCAGGGAGTAATCTGCATGACACCTATGCCCTCAAAGATTTTACCTCTACAAGACCTCGTAAAGCACATTGAAAAAAACCGTAAAGGTAAAAAAGTAGTTCTCTGTCATGGTGTATTTGATCTCCTCCACATCGGGCATATTAAATATTTTACAAGTGCGAAGGCAGTAGGTGATATTCTTATTGTAACTGTAACACCCGATCAATTTGTGAATAAAGGACCGAATCGCCCTGCATTTGGAGAACAGTTTCGCTGCGAGGCGATTGCAGCGCTTTCGGTCGTGGATTATGTTGCACTTAACGAATGGCCAACCGCTGTGGAAACAATCCACTTGATCAAACCCGATATTTACGCAAAAGGATCAGAATATAAAAAACCTGAAAGTGATCTTACCGGAAAAATACTTGAGGAAGAGCAAGCTCTTCATGAAGTCGGTGGATCCATGCTTTTTACTGACGAGATTGTCTTCAGCTCATCCGCACTCCTTAATGAATTTGCATCAGATTTCCCGGAAGAGACACGGAAGTTCATAAAGACCCTTGAAAAACAATATGGTGAAAAAAAGATCTTATCATACCTTGAAAATACTTCTAAACTTAAAATTCTCGTTATTGGGGAGGCGATTCTTGATGAATATAATTATTGTGATATGATCGGAGTTGCGACAAAAGATCCTGCGATCAGTGTACGTTTTTTATATAAGGAGATGTTTGCCGGAGGTATCCTCGCTGTTTCGAATAATCTCGCAAATTTTTGTGACCGCGTGGACCTTATTGCCATGGTTGGACAATTAGAAACCGAAGAATCTTTTATTCGCGAACACCTTGCCGATAATGTAAATGCTGTCTTCTTTTACAAGGAAAATTCACCCACAATTATCAAGCAACGTTTCGTATTGGAAGGCCCAAGTATTCAAAAACTATTCGAGGTTCATAAAATCAACCAGCAAGAATTGAGCAATATCCAACAGTCAATACTATCTGAAATGATCCTTTCTCGGATAAAAGAGTATGATCTTGTATTGGTTGTCGATTTTGGACACGGGTTTATCTCACATTCTACAGCTCAGTTAATCTCTAGTTATGCAAAATTCCTTGCAGTGAATACTCAGACGAATTCCGATAATCGGGGATTCAATGTGATATCAAAATATCCGAAAGCAGATTTTATTTGTCTCAACGATCTGGAGATCAGACTTGAGGAGCGAAATAATCCTGGAACCATTTTTGATAAGGTTAGAAGTGTTGGAACAAAACTTTCGTGCCCGATCAGCATTGTAACCCAAGGTAAAGAGGGGTGCGTTTGTTATGCGGTGAATGATGGAGATGAAGAATTGTTTATAGTTCCAGCATTTGCTAAGAAGGTTGTTGATCGTATCGGGTCAGGTGATGCAATGATAGCTATCGCCGCATTATGTGCTGTCCAGCACGCTCCGGCGTTAATTACTGGTTTCGTAGGTAATGCCGCTGCTTCAGTAGCGGTATCGACTGTTGGACATAGAAACTCCATTGACAGTGTCTCCTTCAAAAAATATTTATCCGTATTGCTCAAATAAAATCATCTGAGAAATATGACAAATTTTACAGAGTACACGAATAATCTATCTCATTCGCTGGAACAAATAGATATAATTGATAGAAGCGGGCATGCTTTGGATATTCAGGATGGATTGACATCAATTATCAACAGTCTCAATAAAATAAAAACTACTCATAATAAGGTATTAATTATCGGGAATGGCGGAAGCGCCGCAATTGCAAGTCATCTTCAGAATGATTTATGTAAAGGAGCACATATCCGAGCAATGGTCTTTACAGAACCCCCCCTCCTCACAGCGCTCTCAAATGATATCAGTTATAATGCAGCATATCGGGAATTGATTAGTCTCTGGGCAGATAAGAATGATATCCTTATCGCAATCAGTAGCTCTGGACGTTCTCAAAATATAATTGATGCTGCGAATACTGCCAGGGATCTCGGGTGCAATCCAATTATCTCTATCTCGGGTTTCCTTTCCGACAATCCACTCCGTCGTTTGGGAGATATAAATATCTATATCTCCTCAAAAGAATATGGAAATGTTGAACTTGCTCACTCAACAATCGTCCATTATATTTCTGATCAAACGTTAAAATCGGATAACATTATTTAGATACTGAATCTGAAATTGATATTACAATTTTATTTATTGATATGAGGATCCATGAAAGTTGATGTCGACAGTCATAAATTAATATATCATCCTGAAAGAGTTGTCACTTGGTATAATACGGGGGATTGTTTTCCAATCTACGTAGAGATCGGAGTTACAAATCGATGCAATCACCGGTGTATTTTTTGTGCCCTTGACTGGTTTGAAAAGGATCCTTTGGATATCGATCCGGGTGTAATGAAACGCGCATTAAGTGAGATGGCTGAATGCGGTGTTAAGTCAGTTATGTTTGCGGGGGATGGGGAACCTCTGTTACATAAACATATCTGTGATTTTATTATCCACGCCAAAAATGAAAAACTTGATGTTGCGTTAGCGACGAATGGTGTTCTTTTTAACAAGGAAAAGATGGAACAGGTACTCCCAGCCCTATCGTGGATCCGGTTCAGTATTGATGCAGGTACTGCAGAAGTGCATAAAAAAATCCATCGGGGTGGATCAAAGGATTTCGAGAAAGTCTTAACAAATATCCGTCAAGCGGTTGAGATAAAAAAGAGAAAGAAGCTATCTGTTGTGATCGGGGCCCAGTTTTTACTGATTCCGGATAACTCTGATGATCTCATTTCATTTATTAGACTTTTCAAGGAAATAGGTGTAGATAATGTCCAAATCAAACCTTATTCTCAGCATCCATTGAGTAAAAATAGACATTCTATAGAATATATAAAATATAACCGCCTTGAAAGTGCAATTCGAAAATTTGAGTCATCAGATTTCCAAGTAATCTTTCGATCACAGACTGCTCATAGACTAATTACTAAACGTACCTACTCTGAGTGTTATGGACTATCATTTTATGCTCTAATTGAAGCTGATGGGTCAATAATTCCTTGCAATCTGTTCCATAAAAACCCGGCTTTTTATTATGGGAATCTGAATGATAATTCTTTTACGCATATTTGGTGGGGGGATAAGAGAAAAGAGATAAATCAACTATTGAGGAAAAACCGAATGGATCTGTGTCGAGATGGGTGCAGGTTGGATGCAATTAACCGATACCTCCATCTATTAAAAAACCCGCATCCACATGTTAACTTTATCTGATTTATATGAATGAGAATTATGTGTTCCCTGAAAAAGATAAGATGCTTCAGCTCTTATATTCAATGCTTCGAATTAGATTGGTTGAAGAGAAAATCGCCGAATATTATCCTGAACAGGAAATGCGGTGTCCAGTACATCTATCTATCGGACAGGAATCTGTAGCAGTAGGTGTCTGTGCAAATCTCAATAGTGATGATTATGTATTAAGTTCTCACCGATCTCATGGATACTACTTAGCAAAAGGGGGAGATCTAAACGCCATGATCTCTGAAATATACGGAAAAAGAGATGGGTGCTGTCAAGGAGTGGGCGGATCCATGCACCTTTTTGATCAGAAAGTAAGTTTTCTTGGGTCAATTCCCATCGTAGGTAGTGCCATACCTATCGCAGCAGGTGTTGCATTTGGTACGCTCATGAAAAAAGAATCTAAACTCACAACAGTTTTTTTTGGGGATGGGGCTGTCGAAGAGGGAGTATTTCATGAGACTCTGAATTTTGCAGCATTAAAAAAGATCCCTTTATTGTTGATCTGTGAGAATAATTTTTATTCTGTATATTCTCCGCTTTCAGTTCGACAACCCCCTACCCGAGAAATTCTATCGATTGCAGAGGGACATGGTATACAGAGTTACCAAGGTGATGGAAATAACGTTCTAGAAGTATATCGTCTTGCAAATAGAGCGATTGAACAGATACGCTCTGGAAATGGTCCAATTTTCCTTGAATTTAAAACATATCGTTGGCGAGAGCATTGCGGTCCATATTACGATAATAATTTAGGGTATCGTACTGAAGAGGAATATTTAACTTGGAGAAACCGTTGTCCAGTGGAGCATCTTAAACAGTATCTGATACAACATAATCTCATTACATTAGAAATTTTTGAACGGATATCCCAAAAAATCAGGAATGAGATCCAAACCGCGTTTGAAAAAGCGAGATCCGCCGGATTCCCAAATAAGAATGATTTTTTTCACCATATTTATGCAGAAAACGATAGGTTGTGATGAAAATGGCCAAACGAGAGATAAAATATTTTGAAGCAATTCGTGAAGCAATTAATCTCTCGATGCAATCTGACCCTATGGTATATGTTATGGGATTAGGTGTCCCAGATCCAAAAGGAATATTTGGAACAACGTTAGGTTTACAGAAAGAATATGGTGCCGACCGAGTAATGGATATGCCATGTTCTGAAAATAGTATGACTGGGGTAGCTATTGGCTCTGCACTTATTGGATTGCGTCCAATCCTATCACATCAGCGTGTGGATTTCGCAATTTTATCAATGGAGCAAATTGTCAATCAGGCCGCAAAATGGCATTATATGTTTGCAGGTCAAAAATGTGTTCCTATTGTTATCAGAATGCTAATCGGACGTGGTTGGGGTCAGGGACCTCAACATGCACAAAGCCTTGAAAGTTGGTTTGCCCACATCCCAGGTCTCAAAGTAGTTGCTCCAGTTACACCGTATGATGCAAAAGGACTTCTTATTATGAGTATCCGAGATAATAATCCAGTGATTTTTTTTGAACACCGGTGGTTGCATAATTTAACTGGAGAAGTCCCTGAATATAGTTATACGGTTCCTATTGGTAAGGGAAACATTGTAAGGGCCGGATCCGATGTTACTATTGTAACATACTCATATATGGTTATTGAATCTCTGAAGGCAGCCGGGTTTTTAACAAGGTTCGGGATAGATTGCGAAGTAATTGATCTCCGTTCGTTAAGGCCATTGGATTCGGAGATTATTCTTGCATCTGTTCGAAAAACCGGTCATCTTGTCGTCGTAGACAATGATTGGAAGACGGGAGGAATCGGAGCTGAAGTGGTTGCAATAGTAGCTGAACATGCTATTCGCTATCTCAAAGAATCTCCGCGAAGAATTGGCTTTCCTGAATGTCCCTCACCTACAAGTCCAGCACTGTCCGCGGGATTTTACCTGCACGCAGATGATATAGTAAAAGAAGTTTTGAGTGTAATGAACCATGATATTGGGGGTATAGAAATTCCCGTAATGCACTCAGGTCCCTTGGATATCCCCGATGCATCCTTTACTGGGCCATTTTAACAAATGTTATGACAATACCTTCAGTCTCATAACAGTAAATAGTGTATCTCTTTCGAAACCCCGATAATATCTCTAACTTAACCTT
>Ga0209749_1000467_pt1 | contig 55799 bp, 57 predicted proteins | sample EPASupsiteSAE347_FD_187267 | JGI IMG/M metagenome (GOLD analysis project Ga0209749, IMG submission 187267) | Bioremediated contaminated groundwater from EPA Superfund site, New Mexico - Sample SAE3-47 (SPAdes) (version 2) | ecosystem: Environmental > Aquatic > Deep subsurface > Groundwater >... | reverse complement strand
TCGTCCGCACAGCTCGCTGGAGGGTCTGACTCCCGATGAATTCGTCAGGCAATACGAAGCGTCTTTAACAACCCCAAGCACCACGGATCTCAACCTACAAGTGGTACAGCTGAAGGGGTAAGGTCAATGATGCTAATTAGGTATAAAAGAGATTGCTTCCTTAAAGGAGACTCTACGCATATTGGTCTTTCAGATTCTTTTGGCCGCATTCATTGGGCCTCGAAAAAAGATGTGAAAAAAGCAAGGCAAGCTTTTCAAAAACAAAATTGGTTGGAGCTGGAATAGACAATAGACAGATGACAGTCACTATTTTGGAGACAGTTAAGCGATTGAATTTTGTTTTTCTCTTGAAGGCGACATTAGATAAGCTCTTATGATAAAGAAGATGTTTGTTAGAAAAGATGCTTGCATGATGACAGCGTTGAGTTGTGCGCTGCTTTTAATAGGTACATCTTTGATGGCTTCGGAATATTGGAGCGTTCTCAAGCCAATCAAAAATATTTTAGCGCCGGACGTTGTTAAGATTGAATCTGGCGTGAAAGAGCTTTCATTTATGCCCCCAGGTGGCACAAGCGCAACATTGGATTCTACAGAGCCTGGGTTTAATGAGATTCTTAATGTGATCCTGAATCATGATAAAAATAATCTGCCAATCGTTAGGGAAATTACGCAGCGATTGGATTTTGAGGCGCAATTTTATTGGCAGCAAAAAGGTCCGATAGGGACAATCTTTTTAAATTCCAAGGCTGGTGCAGATAAAAGAGATGAGGTTCATCCAGTAAATTTTACTTCAACGGTTTTTGGGTGGATCGAACAAGAAAGAATTAAGCGTTTGACAGTCGATTCGTTTATTTGGCTCTTTTGGGGGGCTTTGTCAGCACTTCTTGCATGCTTTTTTTCCATTGGTAATAAAGCGCACGGTGCTTTGAATCGTAATGGCCGATCCCACCAGCCCATTAGATCAATAATTTGGTTTATTAGTAGCTATATAGTATTTGTAGCGATTGCTGCGAAATTTATCGATTCCAAAGATCTTGCGATGGTCTGTCTTACGGCAGCATTGGTGTGGATTACGGCTTACTATGCGTTGTTGACGCACGGAATACTTTTTCAATCAAAAGAGTCTAGCAGGGCTGGAATCAGACCCTTGGTAATTGGTAGCAGACTTTCTAAGGAAGGAGAAATAGGAATTTATGCAAGCAATGAGGGTATGAATAAGGATATTTTTATAATTAACGTTGGCGCCGGCCATGCACACAACGTTAATATTCGGATATCTCCTCCGGCAGAAGCCGTGGCCTTAGCGACTAGTGGACGAGTAAAAGAAAATTCAATTTTTGTGCTCCAAGGGATGGAATTCCCCGTACGTTCAAAGCGGATGTGGAATGACAAAGGCGGTTTTTGCGGAGGAGGGACTAATTGGCATTACATGTATGCGGAATATGAAGATATTGAAGGAAACCAATATTATACGATCCAGTCTGGTTACAATGTAAAAACGGGTAAGATTCAAGAATTGCCGCAGAGGAAACGCAGAAGTGATCAGGACACCATCTGGATTAATGTCGAATTGGAAAGCTGGTTGAACTATGTAGACTCCAGTCTCAAACAGTGGGCGGAGCAGCAAAGAGAAATTTATCAAAGAAGGACCGTTCTCGATAGCCGTTCGCAATCTGCTTAGAGTGTGACATGTACGGCTCATTTCTAGTCTGAAATTCTTTAAGAAAAAAGTAACAAAAAGATCGTTTGAGGCATAAATGAAATTAACAGGCTTGTGGAAGTGGATTTGGTTGCCATTGTTTATTGGGGTCTTTGTTTTTGATTTTTTACCACCGAAACGTCCTACTCCTAAGGAACAAGCATGGCATCAACAAGCATTAGTGCTGACACATTGGGACAAGTGGGATGTGCTGGGAGATAAAATATTAGCTCTTTTTGGGCTGTCTGGTAATAAAGAAGAATGGATGCTGGGCGGGCAGTATTTCGATGGTTTATACGGCTCGAAAAAACTTATTGATACGGCAAACCTTAAGAAGTGGGTGCAATGTATACATCAACGCAAAAAGGACTCGAGGTTCTTTTGCCGAGAAGAGGAATGGGCTTTTTCTGAAGATAGAAAAGAATGGATATTGGTTAATAGGCGATTTTTTTAAAAGCTTATTTCATTAAATGTCGCAATTTGTATGAATTGCGACATTACATAATTGGTGACATCGTCAGTCTATCCAAAAGCGCCATGGTAGAGTAATATTTTTCTCAAAATAACTCTCAAAATAAATACTTGCGAATTTAAAGTTATACTTTAAAATGGTCGGCATGTATATTCATCGGCTTCTTGAAGAGTCCCTGGGTAGGGCTTTAAAAACGTTTCCAGCTGTTGTGGTGACGGGGCCACGCCAAGCGGGAAAAAGCACTTTGGTTCAAAAAGTGGGCGGGGACCAGTTTCGCTATGTTTCTCTGGATGAAATGGATATCCGGTCGCTGGCCAATAATGATCCGCGCGGGTTTTTATCAAAGTATCCGAATCCCGTTATCATTGATGAAATTCAGCATGCGCCCCAGCTTCTTTCCTATATCAAGGCAGCAATTGATCGTGACCGGAAACCAGGACAGTGGATTTTAACCGGTTCGCAAGCTTTTCCTTTGATGAAGAATGTCGGTGAATCCCTGGCCGGACGCGTTGCAGTTCTAACTCTATTTCCATTCTCTTTAAGTGAAATGAATCGCAATTTACGCTCCAAGGTTAGGACTGCGGAAGCATTTATCAAACACTTGTATTTTGCCGGTGCCCCAGTAAAGAAATCGCTCTCTTGCGGTCAGTGGCTTTTGCGGGGCGGGTATCCGGAAATTTTTATCGAGAAGAAAGTTTCTTTGAAATTGTGGTTTTCAAGCTATTTGCAGAGTTATATCGACCGGGATGTTAGGGGGAATATAAAAACCGCAAATCTAAATGAGTTTGAACGTTTTGTGAGGCTTTTGGCAAGTCGTACGGCACAGGAACTGAACTATTCCACTTTGGCAAGGGATGTAGGCGTCACAGTTCCGACGATCAAGTCGTGGGTGTCATTCTTGGAATCCAGCTCTCTTATCCATCTTCTTTATCCTTATCATCGAAATTTCGGAAAGAGGATTGTGAAATCTCCGAAGTGTTATTTCATGGATACCGGGCTCGTGTGCTACCTGGTTGGATTGCAGGATGAGGAGCATCTTTTGCAGGGCCCCATGGCCGGAGCACTTTTTGAAACGGCCGGTGTCACCCAGTTTATCAAACGATTTTCGGCTTTTCTCGATCCTTCAAGCCTTTATTTTTGGAGGAGTATTGATGGTTTTGAAGTGGATCTTTTAGTGGAGGTTTCGGATAAAATATTCCCAATCGAATTTAAATTGTCGTCCACAATCACAGACCAACATACTTCCTCGTTAAAAGCATGGCTTAAACTCTCGGAAAACCGCAGCTCCGGGGGGCTTGTGATTTCTCGCTCTCAGCAAATGGGTCTGGTCGGTCACGAGGTTCATAATTGCCATTTCTCCCTGCTTTAATTTTACATTGCTGAAAAAAATATAATCCAATAAGCAGAAATTCTTCGTTATGCCTTTGACCTTCCTCCGAAAACTAGACCGTTTTTAGCTGGAAAATCCGTGCTTTTGACTGACCTTCCCCCGAAAAGCAGAATTTTCTAACTGGAAATGGTCCAGTTTATAGGGGAAGGTCAAATAAGGAATTTCATTACTAAAGATTTGATTCGATTTCTTTAATAACGCGATAGCCCCAAGGGGCGGCTTCGGACTTCCAATTTTCGAAGATTTCAAAAGCTGTACCCAAGCGCTTTATCGAATACTCCTTGCGGATGCGGAGAATGGGTGTTATATTCTCCGCATAGGAAGCGGAGAATAATATGCGATACATCTATCAACTTAAAGCATGGCCTAAGTTCGTCTGGGGTCACGAAAAAATCACGGTTCTTCTCGGCCTTATTCGTAACCGGCAGGGAAGGCTGATGGGGCGAATGGAAGCGCTGGGATTTGCGCTACGTTCGGAGGCCCAGCTCGAAGCTATCACATTGGATATTCTCAAATCGAGCGAGATCGAAGGTGAGGTTCTTAACGCAGCTCAGGTGCGATCTTCTGTCGCTAGGCAACTTGGACTGGAGATCGCCGGGCTTGTGCCTTCAGATCGTCATGTTGACGGTGTGGTTGAGATGATGCTGGATGCCACACAGAATTTCAAAAAGCCACTTACCCGGGATAGACTTTTCGGCTGGCACGCGAGCCTTTTCCCGGGCGGGCGTAGCGGCATGCACAAGATTATTACGGGTGCTTGGCGCAACGACAGCCATGGCCCCATGCAGGTTGTTTCGGGCCCCATTGGCCGTGAGAAAATTCATTATGAGGCGCCGCCTGCTTTTTGCCTTGGTAAGGAAATGAAGATTTTTCTGGATTGGCTGAAGAATTCGGAAGGAGTGGATGCGGTACTGAAAGCGGGGATCTCTCATTTGTGGTTCGTGACGCTTCACCCCTTTGAGGACGGGAATGGGCGTATTGCCAGAGCGATCGCGGACATGCAGCTTGCCCGCTCGGAAGGAAGTGCCCAGCGTTTTTATAGCATGTCAGCCCAGATCCGCAAAGAACGAGAGCGCTATTATGATATTCTCGAAAAAACACAAAAAGATCCGCATGACTCTCTTGGCCGGGCTGGTGGGATCGATATCACGCCCTGGTTAGAATGGTTCCTTGGCTGTCTTGACCGGGCGTTAAGTTCTACAGAAACGGTTCTTGCGGGGGTGTTCCAGAAAGCACGGTTTTGGGAGCAACATTCCTCTGCATCCATGAACCCGCGGCAGCGGACGATCCTCAGTAAATTATTTGAAGGTTTCGAAGGCAAGCTGACCTCGTCTAAATGGGCCAAGATCGTCAAATGTTCCCAAGATACGGCCCATCGCGATATTCTTGAACTTGTCGAGAAGGGGATCTTGGTCAAAGACCCTGCTGGCGGCCGGAGCACCAGTTATTCGCTTAAGAAATCGATGCGTGAGATTTAAAAGAAGCATGGTTGCTTTTTTGCCATCTATCCTGTTGATTATTCAGATCGTTAATATTTAACAATAGTTCAAATCTCATTGGGGGCGCCAAATACCGCAGATAGCTTTTGCTGTCCGCGGTATTTGTTTTTATGGGGGGATTTGGGTCGATTCCTTTATGTTAGTAAGTATACTGTTAACTAGTTGACATAATAATAAATGGGATGTATTCTTCAAGCAAGAGCGAGGCTTCTCTTTTTTGCTTACCACACACGGAGAAAAAATGGAGAAATTGGAAGAAAACAGCGTGGATCAGAGAAGGGCTTATTATTGGGACAAAGTCCGGAAGTATTGTGAGAAACGCAAGGATTTCAACTGGCCTTCAACCGAATTGATCCTGAATCTTGTTTATACGCACGACATCGTTCGATCTTTCTGTTTGAAAGATATTGCGCGATTCAACCTTTCAGATTCTGCGATGAACATTTTAATGATCCTATATTTCGGGGAAGGGAAAGGGTATATGCAGCAGGAGCTGGGCAATTTGCTTCTCGTGAGCCGCGCGAATATTACAAAAGTAATTGATGGACTGGAAAAACGCGGGCTGGTGATCCGAAGCGCTTCCGAGGAAGACCGCCGTGCAAGGTATATCAAGCTTACGGCGGCGGGCGAGGTATTAGCTAAGCAGATCATTCCCATCCAAAGCGAAAACTCCATAAAGGCGGGGATGGGTCTTTCGACGACCGATAAAAATAATTTAAATAAACTACTGACAAAGCTCAGCTTGTCGATCACACAGTGCCGGAACGTGAAAAAAGAGGAAAAGCTTTATGATGTCGCTTAAATTTATAATGTTTGAAATAGACAGTCTTATTCAAAGCATGCGATTTCGACCGGTCATATTGTTGCTGGGGATTTCCATCCTGATGTTCGTAATAACTGGCTGTAAACCAAAAACCGCATCAGCACCCCAAAGTCCTGAAGTAGCTGTGGTTACTCTTCAGCCGGAACGAGTAGTTCTTACGACGGAATTACCAGGGCGTACGAGCCCTTACCGAATAGCTGAAATTCGTCCTCAAGTTAACGGTCTTATTCAAAAGCGTCTGTTTACGGAAGGGGCCGAGGTTAAGGCCGGAGAGGTGCTCTATCAGATTGATCCTGCTCCGTTTGAGGCAACGCTTGAACGAGTTAAATCCAATATCCCCACTCTTAAATTAAGGGCTGACCGTTATAAGCAAGGTCTAGCCGAAAAAGTGGTTAGCCAGCAGGACTTTGATGATGCAGATGCTGCGCTGAAACAGGTTGAAGCGGAGCTAAAAACAGCTCGAATCAATCTTGATTACACACGCATTGTTTCGCCAATTACCGGTCGCATTGGCGCATCTATCGTAACGGAGGGTGCCGTTGTGACTGCGTATCAACCTAAAGCCCTTGCGACCGTTCAACAGTTGGATCCTATTTATGTGGATATATCTGAGTCCACAACTGAATTGCTGCGTTTTAGGAAACACCTCAAGGAGGGGCGTCTTGATTTCGATGAAGCGAATCAGAATAAAGTGAAACTCACTTTGACGGATGGAGTGCTGTATTCTGAAGAAGGGATACTGCAATTTAAAGATATTACAGTAGATCCGACAACGGGGTCGGTGATCTTGCGCGCAGTTTTTCCAAATCCGGAAGGCATTCTTCTGCCTGGTATGTTCGTTAGGGCGGTCATTACGGAAGGCGTGGATGAGGAGGCCCTTTTGGTGCCGCAACAGGGAGTTGCCCGAAATCCGAAAGGGAATCCTGTTGCATTGGTCGTGGGTGCTGAAGGGAAGGTTGAGCAACGGATGCTCACGCTCGATCGGGCCATAGGTAACAAATGGCTTGTTACATCAGGTCTTAATCCGGGCGATCGGGTTATTGTTGAAGGTGTCCAAAGGGCAAAAGCCGGTGCTTTTGTGAAAGCAGTTCCGTTTGAGGCCGGTCCCCAAGAGAAGGTAGCGGACAAGGCAACTGCCCAACCCTCTGCCAATACGCGTTAAACGGGGAAATCCCATGCTATCGAAATTCTTTCTTGATCGTCCGGTATTTGCCTGGGTCATTGCCATTATTCTGATGGTATTGGGTGTACTGGCCATTTCTCAGCTGCCCATCTCACAGTATCCTCCTATCGCGCCACCTTCCATCGCCATTAGTTCTTTTTATCCCGGTGCTTCGGCTGAAACAGTGGAAAACACTGTGACCCAGATCATCGAACAAAAGATGACCGGATTTGAAGACCTTCTCTATATGTCTGCCAAAAGCGATTCGTCCGGTTCCTCTCGTGTTGAGTTGACCTTTAGGGCAGGGACTGATCCGGATCTTGCATGGTCCAAGGTGCAAAATAAGCTTCAACTCGCTATGGCCAGTCTTCCGGAAGTGGTCCAACGTTCAGGGGTTACTGTCGGTAAATCCACGCGGAATTATCTGATCATCGTGGGCCTGATTTCAGAGGATGGCAGCATGGACGGTAACGACTTACGGGATTATGCCCAGTCCAATCTGGAAAAGGTTCTGGCGCGTGTGCCCGGAGTTGGTGAGGTGGAGAATTTCGGCTCGCAATATTCGATGCGCGTCTGGTTGAATTCCGAAAAACTGAACGACTATAACCTTACCGTGGAAGACATTGTCGGCGCGGTGAAAGTTTACAATGTGGAGATTTCCTCCGGCCAGTTTGGCGGACTTCCAGCAGTGCCGGGTCAGCGTTTGAACGCTTCTATCATTGTCCAGAATTTACTCCAGACTCCGGAGGAATTTGGCAATATTCCGCTTCGAACCAACCCCGATGGCTCCATCGTGCGAGTTAAGGATGTGGGGCGGACGGAACTTGGGAGTGAATCCTACGATGTTGAGGCCACCTACAATGGCAAACCTGCTGCGGCCATGGCCATCCGTCAGGCGCCAGGCGCCAATGCGTTGGATACGGCTGAGGCAATCAAGACGAAGTTGAAGGAAATGAGCCAGTATTTTCCCCAGGGCATGAAGGTGGTGTACCCTTACGATACCACGCCCTTTGTGAAGATAGCTATTGATGAGGTGGTCAAGACACTTCTCGAGGCGATCCTTCTGGTTTTTCTAGTCATGTTTTTGTTCATGGGAAACTTGCGAGCTACGTTAATCCCAACCATCGCGGTGCCGGTAGTTCTCTTGGGAACTTTTGCCGTGTTAGGGTTTTTTGGGTTCTCTATCAATATGCTGACGATGTTCGCTATGGTTTTGGCTATTGGTCTTCTGGTGGATGACGCCATCGTGGTGGTCGAAAATGTGGAACGGATCATGACGGAGGAAGGGCTTTCTCCACGAGAGGCTACCGCCAAGTCCATGGATCAGATTACCAGCGCTTTGATCGGCATCGGGTTGGTCCTCTCGGCGGTTTTCGGTCCTATGGCGTTTTTCGCCGGTTCAACAGGTGTCATTTACCGTCAGTTTTCCATTACCATTATTTCCTCCATGTTACTGTCGGTTGTCGTGGCCTTGGTGCTGACCCCTGTTTTATGTGCTTCACTGCTCAGGCCAGTCGCGAAGGGACATGAGTCGGCGGAAAATGCTATCTGGTTTCTGCGTCCGTTTTTTCTGTGGTTCGATAGAGGATTTTTTAAAATCAGGGACCGTTATCTGGCCGTGGTGAGGCATTCCTTAGTTAAGAAATTTCGCTATTTAGTTATTTATGTTGGAATTGTTGTCGGGATCGGTTTCTTGTTCATACGGTTGCCCACGGGATATCTACCGGATGAAGACCAGGGAATGTTGCTTGCGCAGATCATCATGCCAACAGGCGCCACGCTGGAGCAGACTCGGGTCGTTGCAGGTGATGTTCAGCGTTATTTTCAGGAGAACGAGAAAGAGGCCGTGGAATCCTGCATGACGATTGCAGGTGTGGGATTCGCCGGGAGAGGGCAAAATAATGGCATGCTATTTGTCAAGCTGAAGGACTGGAAACTTCGCCACAGGAAAGATTTGAAAGCCAAGGCCATTGCCAAAAGAGCCATGGGGGCGCTCTCGCCAATTCGTACGGCCATGGTTTTCGTCTTTCCGCCTCCTGCGGTTGTGGAGTTGGGCAATGCCCAGGGTGTGGATTTCCAGTTAGTGGATCGTGGCGGTCTTGGTCACGTGGTTCTGATGGATGCCCGCAATCAGCTGCTTGGCATGGCGGCTAAGGATGCACGACTGGCCAGCGTTCGACCCAACGGCATGGAGGATGTTCCCCAGTTCCGGGTGGATGTGGATTGGGAGAAAGCGGGTGCATTGGGACTCTCTATCAGCTCGATACATAACACCATCTCGGCGGCTTTCGGCGGCGCATATGCCAATGATTTCATTCAGGCCGGACGGGTCAAGCGGGTCTATGTCCAAGCGGATGCTCCGTACCGCATGCTTCCCAAGGATCTAGAAAAACTTTATGTTCGCAACATCGCCGGGAAGATGGCCCCATTTACATCGTTTGCATCAACGCGATGGACATCCGGTTCCCCTCAGTTGGAGCGTTTCAACGGATTTCCGTCCCTGAATATCTGGGGCGAACCCGCGCCTCATCGGAGTTCCGGCGAAGCCATGCAGGCCATGGAGGATATTTCCTCGAAATTGCCGGAGGGTATTGGTTATGACTGGGCGGGACTTTCTTATCAGGAACGGCTGGCAACGTCTCAGGGTCCGATCCTCTATGTGTTTTCCATTTTAGTCATCTTCCTTTGCGTTGCAGCGTTATATGAAAGTTGGAGTATCCCTTTTGTCAATTTGCTGATGTTGCCGCTGGGGGTGTTCGGTGCGTTGATGGCCACTTTTCTACGGGGAATGCCCAACGATGTGTACTTTCAGATCGGCTTTTTGACGACGATGGGGCTTTCAACCAAGAACGCCATTCTTATCATTCAGTTCATCAAAGAACAGATGGGGCAAGGACTGGGACTTGTCGAGGCCACCCTTGCTGCGGTAAAGATCCGATTTCGGCCCGTTATTATGACCTCTCTGGCGTTTTTCTTTGGAACGCTGCCCCTTGCCACCGCCACTGGCGCCGGGGCCGGAGCTATGAATGCCATCGGGACAGCAGTTACCGGCGGAATGCTTTCCGCCACATTCATCGATCTTATTTTCATACCATTATTCTTTGTTGTTATATCTCGTCTCTTTGGCAAGCGGCAACCACAGACCCAAGCGGTCAATCTGGAGGTTCCGGTTTTACCGGGGAAAGCATCATGAGGCGAGCGCTTATTCTGGTCTTAACACTGGCGGTGGGACTTAGTGGCTGTACCATGATTCCGAAATACAGAAGGCCGGAGGCTCCGATCCCTGGACAGTGGCCTAGTGGCGCTGCTTATCCGGCGATGCAGCCAGCGGCCAGTGTCTCAAATGTTATGCAAATAAAGTGGCAGGAGTTTTTTACTGATTCCAAACTGAAAAAGATCATCGAGATAGCTCTTCAAAATAACCGGGACTTGCGACTTGCCGTCTTGCATATGGAAAGAGCACGCGGCCTCTATGGCATTCAACGTTCAGAACTGCTTCCGGTGGTGAATGCGGACGGCGGGGGAGGCGAGCAACAAGTTTCTGCCGATTTTGTCAGTCCCGGAGCTAAAAGAACCTCTAAAGCGTATGAAGTCAATCTCGGCGTTGCTGCCTGGGAGATTGATTTTTTCGGTCGAATCCGCAGTTTAGAAAAACAGGCATTGGAAGACTATTTGGATACGGAGCAGGCCCGTCGCAGCGTTCAGATCTCGCTGGTGTCCTCCGTGGCTAATGCGTATCTGTCTCTGGCTGCAGAACGGGAGAATCTTGCTTTGGCGGAGAGTACTCTTAAGAGCCAGACTTCTGCCTGCAATTTGGTGAAGCGGCAGTATGAGCTTGGGATTGCGACTAAACTGGACCTGCATCGTGCTGAAACGCCGGTTGAGATTGCTCGTCGCGATATTGCCCGTTACAAGGAGCTTGTAGCGCAGGGCAAAAACACATTGGACCTTTTGGCTGGTTCTCCAGTGCCGGAAGATCTTTTGCCAGATGATCTCGCCAGAAGCGGTTCTACCAAAAATATTTTTCAAGGCATATCCTCCATGGTGCTTCTTAATCGACCAGATATCATGGCCGCAGAACACCAGCTTAAAAGCGCCTATGCCAATATTGGGGCAGCCCGTGCCGCTTTTTTCCCCAGGATCTCGATGACAACTACTCTGGGTTCTGCGAGTGGCGATCTTTCGGGTTTGTTTAAGGCCGGGACAGCTACATGGCTCTATGCACCGCAATTAGTGATGCCGGTCTTTGATGCACGCACCTGGTCTGCTTATAAGGTGAGCAAAGCAGATCAGAAAATTGCTCTGACCAAGTATGAAAAAACCATCCAGACGGCTTTCAAAGAGGTCGCGGATGCTCTTGCGACAAACGGTACTATAGGAGAACGTGTGGCGGCGCAGCAATCTCTGGTCGATACGGTCGCGGAGACCTATCGCTTGTCGAATTCCCGTTATTCGATGGGTATTGACAGCTATTTGGGCGTTCTTGATGCGCAACGGGAACTTTTTGCAGCACAGCAGGTGCTGGTTTATCTTCGTCAGGCAAAAGCCGCTAATCAGGTGCACCTTTATGCTGTTTTGGGTGGAGGCGTGGACTACTCTGAGCCGGGTGAAAGTTCCTTAAAAAAGACACTCCTCAGATTTTTCCGTTTTTAATATCGGATTTTGGGTTCGGCGAGTTCAAGTGCTATTGGCCATAATACCTCAATGTCCACCCCAAGAGCTTTGGACAAGCGCATCTCATTTATCAACAAGAAGTTAAAGATAAATCAACCTCTCCAAAACTAGACAAATTGGACAAAATTCAGACTCATTTTGACTCATGATGACCTCATGGCATGGGCAAAGAGGCGGATAGTCTGGTATCTCTGTTCTCCCATAATTGCTGGATATACTGTAGTGATTCGATTATAATTCCGCCCATTCGTCCTGAGAGGATCGTGGTTCTATGACATCCTAGGGACTCTTGTTTTCAAAATTTACGGAGGTCAGAGCACTCGTTTATCACCTCAAGGAGGCGATCTCATGAAGATTCGATTCATCCCCGTATGCCTTTTGGTCCTGGTGCTTGTCCCGTTCATGGGTTGCGCGAAGAAAGCGGACCCGGATAGGCCGGTCGAAAAGATCCAGAAAGAAGTTGAGAAGATGTCCCTCGCCAGCCTAGAGTCCCAGGCGTCCGCCTATGCGGCGGCCATTCGTGCGAAAAAGGCCGAACTTCAGAAGATCCAGAAGCAAATAAAAAAAATGCCCATGGATCAGGTTTTCGACAACAAACCCATGGCACGGCGTATCGTGGAGATCGGCCGCGAGGGAGAGGCCCTTTTTGAGCGGTACCGGATCTATGCAAAGGCTTTTCAAGAAAAAGGCGGAGATTTTTCGAAGATCCAGATCGAACCACCCCAATCCTAAAGTAGGAAAGTTTGAAGATCCTGCACCTCACGAACCATTTGAATACCGGAGGCATCACTACGTATATCCGCACCCTGGCCGCAGAGCAGGTCAAAGCGGGGAATGATGTTTTTGTCTGGGGCGAAGGGGGCGCTTGTTCCGAGGATCTGAAGGCCGGGGGGAGCACGGTGCTGGGAGATGTGCCGTGTTGTAAAAGCGAGCTTTCTCCGAGGCTTTGGCTCGCATTGCCCAAACTTATCCGTGTCCTGAAGACCCGATCCATCGATATTATCCATACGCATACCCGTGTGACGCAGGCGCTTGCCGCCGCCGCGACTTTTTTTGTCAAAATTCCTTACGTTTCCACGGCGCATATGTTCTACAAACGCCGCTTGGGCCGTCGCCTTTTTCCGTGTTGGGGAAAGAGGATCATCGCTATTTCCAAAGTCATGGAAGAGGGTCTGAGGACGATCTTTAAGGAAAGGGAACTGCCTCCCATCACCGTCGTGACGAACGGGATCGATGTGGAGAAGTTGCGCGCGAAATTCGACGGTGTTGATCGCGGCAAGATCCGGAAAAGTTATGGATACCGGGACGAGGATCTTGTCATCCTGTCGCTTTCCCGGTTGATCTCCGTCAAAGGCGTCCACATCCTGATCGAGGCTTTCGCGGTGGCCCGTCAAAAAGCGTCGGAACTTAAATTGCTTGTATCGGGCGCGGGGGATCCGGTCTACACACAAGGATTGAAGGACAGGGTGAAGGAACTGGGCCTTGAGGGGGACGTGCTTTTTCTCGGGAATGAGCCCGCGATCGAAAAACCGCTGCGCGCCGGGGATATTTTTGCGGCGCCGTATCTTTGGCCGGAAGCCTTCGGACTTGCCGTGCTGGAGGCCATGGCAGTCGGACTGCCTGTGGTGGGATCGATCTCCGGGGGCATCGTGGACCTTCTGGGGCATGGGAAATACGGTCTGCTTTTCGAAAGGGAAAATGTTTCCGATCTCGCGTCTTGTTTTCTCCGTTACGCAAAGGATGCGTCTTTGCGTTCCCAGATGGGGAAAGCGGCCCGCCAAGAAGCGTTGGAATATACTTCTCTCAAAATGCGCGAACGTATCCAGAAGGTTTATGAAGATGTTCTGGCGGAAAAGGCATGAAGAAATACATTCCCGTTCTTGCTTATCATAGCCTCGATCCGGACCGGTTCCCGAACAAGCTCGCGATCAGCCCCGGGCTTTTCAGGAAGCAGATGCTTTGGATCAGGCAGGATCGATGTCAGGTGATCGGGCTTGAGGCGTGTGCGAAAGAGGGGTGGAAAGAAAGTTTCTGGGAGCGCAAAACCGCGATCACATTCGATGATGGTTATCTGGACAATTACCGGCATGCCTTTCCTATCCTCAAAGAATGCGGGTTTGCGGGCGCTTTTTTTGTGACAGTGGAGGATGTAGGCAAAGAAGGTTTTATGACCTGGGACATGCTCCGTGAAATGGCCGCGGTCCCCGGGATCGAGATCGGAAGCCATTCGCTTGAACATAAACCACTTTCCGAGATGCCCGAAAAAGAGGCCAGGACCGCCCTGGTTCTTTCCAAGAAGATCCTTGAGGAAAAACTCGGCCGTGAAATAAGGGGGATCTCTTATCCGTGCGGTTCCTTTAATGAAGGGGTCATTGAAATGGCTCGTAGCGCCGGTTATGCGTATGGTTGTGCCGCGAGCCATGTGCACAAACGGAAATTTTTGGGGAATCCTTATCTTCTGCGGCGCATCAAGATCTCTGCCTCTTCGGGTTCCGGTCTTGCTTTTCGTCTCCGGCTTTCCGGCTTTTATCATTTTTTCGGAAAGCCCTGAATTTTTTACTATGCAGAAGAAGAAACGAGGATCCATTGTGGTCGGGATGTCCGGTGGCGTGGACTCTTCGATGGCGCTCGCACTCTTGAAAGAACAGGGATGGGATCCGGTCGGCGTTTCGCTCAAGTATCCTGTTTGGCACAATGAAGCCAACTGCTTACGGGAAAATATTTGCTGCAGCGCAGAGTCCTTTCAGATCGCGGAGGATGTCTGCAAAAAACTCGGCGCTCCTTATCACATCGTCGATGTCTCTCATCATTTCAAAAAAGAGGTGATCGACTATTTCCTCGATCGCCTGCGCGGCCACAAGACTCCGAACCCCTGCGTGATGTGCAACCGGCACCTCAAATTCAAACAACTTCTCGCATGGGCGGCGCGCCACCATATCGCGCACGTGGCGACCGGGCATTACGCACGGGTCCGGAAGAATCCGGGGACCCGGAAGTTCGAACTTCTTGCAAGCAAGGATCCGGAAAAAGACCAGACTTACTCGCTGAGTTTTCTTTCGCAGGACCAGCTGCGCCACATCGTGTTTCCTCTGGGGGGGTATACCAAAAAAGAGATCTACTCCATGGCTGCGAAACAAGGTTTTGAGATCTTTCTCAAGCGCAAGCAGAGCCAGGACTTTTGTTTTGTCTCCGGTAATGCGATGGAGCCGTTCCTTACTAAGGAGATCGGAAAAAAAGAAGGTGAAGTCCGGGATGATGCCGGACGTTGGATCGGCACTCATCAAGGACTCCATTTTTATACGGTGGGTCAGCGCAAGGGACTCGGGTTTTCCGGAGGGCCCTTCTTTGTGATGGGATCCGATGCAAAGCGTAATGTTCTCAAGGTGACCCGCGACGAAAAAAAGCTTTTGGGCCGGGAAGTGTTCCTCTCTCCCTGTAACTTTATCGGGGGGATTTCTAAACGGTCTTTGCGTGTCAGGGCGAAGATCCGGTACCGGCAAGCCGCGGCACCCGGCAGGCTTTATCCTCTTTCGGGGAATCGGGCGAGGATCGTTTTTGATAAACCTCAGCGGGCGGTGACCCCCGGTCAATTCGCCGTTCTCTACCGGAGAGCTGTGTGCCTGGGCGGAGGGGAGATCCTGCCCGCGGGTTCCAAAAACACCCTTTGAAAATTTGAAAAAGGGCGCAGTCCTCCGGCGCCCTGGCAAGGAGACGTGATGCGCAAGGGGACTTGCCGCCGCTCCGTATTTCGTCCTTGATGGTGTTCCCTATCTCTTCTATAATCCCTGCACTTATGGCAAGCCCTATTACCCAGAACCTTGATGCCCTGAAAAAAGCCCAGCAATCGGACAGCGAGATTCATCATACCCATATTCTTCTGGAAGAGATCCCTTTGCGACGGGCCCAGCTCAAATCCGAACTGGAGCTCGAAAAGGTCCGTCTCAACGAGCTTGAGAAATCCCTCAAGGATATCCAGCTGAAGCAGAAAGAAAAAGAGATCGAGCTGATGCAGAAAGAAACGCAGATCAAGAAGCTCGACGGGCAACTCTCCCAGGTGAAAACGAACAAAGAATACGCCGCGCTCCAGCAGGAGATCGCTTCTTTGAAGGCCGATAATTCGCTTCTGGAAGAAGGGATCATTCACATCATGGATGAAGTGGACGCGGCCAAGGAAGAGACCCGTAAAGAAAAAGAAAAATTCGCATCCATTACGAAATCTTTCCAGGACCGGGATAACGAAATGGCCGGTCAAGAAAAAACTTTGCAGGGGCGCCTTACGGATCTGAAAAAACTTCGCGAAGAATCGGTCGCCCAGTTGCCTCCCGAGCTCGGAGAGCTTTATAACCGGATCGCCCTTAAAAAGCAGGGGCTGGCTCTCGCCGTTGTGAGCGGCGAAGTTTGTGCTGCTTGCCAGATGAAGTTGCGCCCGCAACTTATCAATGAGGTCCGGCTCGGCGAGCAGATCATCGTCTGTGAGAATTGCTCCCGCATTCTTTACTTCGAAAACTAACCTTCTTCCGCTCCGACCATCCGCTGTCATTCATCCCCATAAGATTACGACCTGACGGTCTCGCTCCGTCCTGAACCCTGTATTTTTGCCCATCATCTTGTGGTCTTTCCACGGAAGGACACTCTGAATAGATTGAACGGATTCCCAATTAAAAAGAGTGTTGACACGATATTAAGGGAAATATATACTGCCGCCGATAATGAAGTGGTAGAAAGTGGTAGAGAGTGGGAATATGAAAGGAAAGAAAGTCCATGTTTTACGGTGAATTCGAACATGTGATCGATGCCAAAAGCCGTGTGATGATTCCTGCGAAATTCCGCGAGATCTTCAAAGAACGCTATGTGGAACGCTTTTTCATCACGCGCGGTCTCGATCAGTGTTTGTTCGTTTTCACGGAAGGACAATGGAAGACGGAAGAAAAGAAGTTTCGCGATATGCCCTTTACCAAAGCTGAATCCAGGACCTTCAACCGGCTTTTTTTCTCGGGCGCCTCCGAAGTGGTTTGCGACAAACAGGGGAGAGTCCTCATTCCGGATTATCTTAAGACTTATGCCGACATTAAAGCGGAGGTCATGATCGTGGGCGTTTCGAGCCGCATTGAGATCTGGGCGAAAGAAAAGTGGCAAGGATTTTTTGATCATCATAAGAACCATTTCGAAGAACTCGCAGAAAAATTAGTAGCGGAATAGAAAAGGGGCCATCATGGTTTATCACGCCAGGACGAAGGTCGGAGTGGACGTGTTGCGCTTTAATGGAAATCTCGATGCTCTCAGTATGATCAAAATGAAAGGGCGCATGAACCGCTTGCTCAACAGGAACCACAAGCGTCTTTTGCTGGACCTGCAAGACACAAAACATGTGGAATTGGCGGGCGTCGGCATTCTGGTCGACCGTTTGCGCAAGGTGCGTGAACAAAAAGGGGATATCAAGTTGTGCAACCTGCGCCCCGAAGTGGAAAGGACCTTCCAGATGATCGGGGTCAATGGCTTGATCGAAAGTTACTCGACGGAAGAAGAGGCGATCCTTAGTTTTGCGGCATAATCCTGTTCTCTTACAGGAAGTCCTTGGAGCTTTGGCTTTAAAACCGGGGGCCGTTGTGATGGATGGGACCCTCGGGAGCGGAGGACATGCGGAAGCGATCCTCGGGCAGATAGGCCCTGCGGGAAGGTTGATCGGATTTGACCAGGACCCCGAGGCGATTGCGCGATGCCGTGCGTTGTTCCAAAAGGACCCGCGGGTCACGCTGGTGCATGAGAATTTCAGGAATTTAGGAAAGGTTTTTCCTGGACTGGGAGTGGCGGCATTCGACGCGGTACTCCTGGATATCGGTACTTCCTCGGAACAGTTGGCGGATGGGAAGCGCGGTTTCAGTTTCCAAGTGGAAGGGGAATTGGATATGCGGATGAACCCGGAAGTCGGTCGTAAGGCCTCAGAACTGCTCGCCCAAATGTCCGAAGTCGAGCTTGCGGACCTTTTCTATCACTATGGAGAAGAACGTCACTCGCGGCGCTTCGCCCGTGTCATTGTTGAAAGGCGGCGTCAACAACCCATTCGTACGATCGAAGATCTCAACCAGACGCTGGAACAAGCATTACCCGCCCACATGAGATTTAAAAAAGGGCAAAGGCCTTCCTGGGCGAGGCGTCACCCGGCGACGAAAGTGTTCCAGGCCTTGCGGATCGGAGTCAATGATGAGTTGGAGGCTCTCAAAGAGGGCATGGCCGCGGCGTTCGATCGTCTTACCAAGAACGGGCGGCTCGGAATTATCAGCTTCCATTCGATCGAGGACCGGATCGTGAAGCGTCAGTTCCGGGAATGGGACGACGAGGAGCGCGGAAATTTGATTTTTCGAAAACCAGTGATTGCAAATCGTCCGGAAATATTGAATAATCCAAGAGCAAGAAGCGCCAAACTGAGAGTGATCGAAAAAATATCATGAAAGGCAGCGGAAAAATATTAGTTCTTATCGCGATCCTGACCTGCGCGATGCTTTTTTATGTGCATTTGCAGGTCGGTTCCGTCCTGGTCTCCTTTGATATCCATAAGAGCTCCCGTGCGTTGGCCGGGAAAGAAGAGTTGCTTCGAAAATTCCAGTTTAAGGTCGACCAGCTGAGGGCCCCCCGCCTGCTTGAAGCGAAAATGAAACGTCACGACATGGGATTGACGATCCCCAACAAGATCCAAGTGGTGGAAGTCCCGCCCGTCTCCGAGCTTGTGATTCCCTCTGCCTCCGGTCCCAAGGTTGCGAGTACTCTTTCTTCCAAAGTTACGAGTTTTCTTGGCCGGTGGATCCAAACGGCCCAGGCAAAGACAGACCTTTCCTCCTAAAAAATGCGTGCGTTGCTTTCGCCGCGTCGGTTCTGGTTCCTCTACATCGTTTTGTTCATTCTCTTCGGCCTTGTGATCTACCAGATCGTTCAGTTGACTTGGTTCCACCAGTCCTCGCTTCTTACTCTTGCGCACCGCCAGCATTATTTGACGATCGACGTGCCGCCTTTGCGGGGTCCTATTACGGACCGCAACGGAAAAGAGTTTGTGACCAACCTCAAGATCCCGTCCATTTATGCGGTGCCCCGCGCCTTGAAGGACGAGGAGCGCGCGAGCCTCAGTCGCGAGATCGCGAAGATCCTGGGACTTGACCCCCAATGGGTGAGGGAACGATTGAGCCGGGATAAATCGTTCGTGTGGCTCAAACGGCGCGTTACTTTTGAGGAGTCCGAGAAGATCCGGAAACTTCAGTGTCCCGATCTGGGTGTCCTCGAAGAGTATAAACGGTTCTATCCCCAGGGGACCCTGCTTGCGCAGGTGCTCGGATTTTCCACGGTGGATAATCAGGGAGTGGAGGGGATCGAACGTTCTATGGACGGCGATCTTCGCGGAAGACCGGGCAAACGCGTGACCCAGCGCGATGCCAAAGGACGCGAGATCAAAGCTTTCGAGATCAGAAGTCTTCCCGTGATCGACGGGAACCGTGTGGTGCTGACAATCGACCAGCACCTTCAGTATCTCACCGAGAAGGCGCTTGAAGGGGCCTTTAAACAATGGAAGGCTAAAGGCGCGTGGGCGATCGTGATGGACCCAAAAACAGGCGAGATCCTGGCCATGGCGAATCAACCGGGTTTTGATCCCAACCATTACTCCAAGGCGGGTCCTGATGCGAAGCGCAATCGCGCGATCACGGACATGTATGAGCCGGGCTCGGTCTTCAAGATCGTTGCAGCGAGCGGAGCCTTGAATGACGGCACGGTCACGCCTGAAACGGTCATTAATTGCGAAAACGGGAAGTGGAATTATGGCTTTAAAGTGCTTCACGATGTCCACCCCTATGGCATGTTGCCCATGGAAGAAGTGATCGTGAAATCGAGCAATATCGGGACCGTCAAGATCGCGCTCAAGATGGGCGGGCAGAAATTTCAAAATTACGTGAAGAATTTCGGGTTCGGGACCTTAAGCGGTATCGACCTGGCCGGAGAAGCGCCCGGGTATACCAGGCCGCTCTCCCAATGGTCCAAGACCTCTCCGTACAACATTCCGATGGGACAGGAGGTGATGGTCACGTCGATGCAGATGGTGACTGCCATGGCCGTTATCGCGAACGGGGGATACCTCGTAAAACCTTATATCGTTTCCAAGGTCCAGGATTCTGCGGGAGTAACCCTCAAAGAGAAAAAACCTATTGTGAGAAAACGGGTGATCAGGCCCGAAACGGCCGCGACCATGCGAAAAATTCTTACACAGGTGGTGGAAAGGGGCACCGGGACGAAGGCGAAGATCCCGGATATTCCGGTCGGGGGTAAAACCGGTACCGGGCAAAAGATCCTTCCGGGCGGCAAGGGCTATTCCCATTCAGCGTTCATGTCTTCCTTTGTGGGATTTGCGCCGGCAGACAATCCTCGTTATGCCATGGTCGTCGTATTGGATGAAGCGCGGCCTCTTTATTACGGGGGGACCGTTGCGGCGCCAGTTTTTAAGGAAGTCATGGAAGCTGCGCTCATGACCCAGGGAGCGCGGCCCTATCGTGAAACCGTCCCTCCTCTCACTCCCGAGCAGGTTGCGGCTACCGCCGATCTGGCCGTCGATGAGCGCCTTTGATTGAATACTCTCAGTGAGGGTGATATAATCCCCGCCGTTTTGCGGTTCTTCCGAAACAACAAGTCTCGGGACGGGTCTTCTCTTTTTTGGTCCATTTTTATAGATTGTACGTCGGGGTGTAGCACAGAGGTAGTGCGCTCGGTTCGGGACCGAGAGGTCGTAGGTTCAAATCCTATCACCCCGATTTTTCTATTAAATAAAGAAGCGGGTAAATCGGGACCTGGCTTCCGGGCCAGGCCCCTTTGGTTTGATAGGATTTGAAGGGAGCGCTTGCTGGCAAAGCTGACGGATGTCAGGTTTGCAAGTGCGGGTGGCCTACCGAAGCGTAGCGAAGGAGCCAAATCCTGTCACCCCGACCATTTTTTCGCGTTAGAAAAAAAGACTAAAAGTCTTCTGCAAGGGAAGACGAAAAAATGGGCAGCACCCGGAGTCCCGCCAACGGCGGGACGAAGTGGTGCGACCCCTTCCCTTTACCATCCGAGGTGATTATGCCGATGGAATGTAAGATCGAGGCCAACCGGAAGCGCTGCAATTGCACCTACGATCCCTGCCCCCGTAAGGGAATTTGCTGTGAATGTGTGGCTTACCACCGGAACCAGAACCAGTTGCCCGCCTGTTATTTCCCCAAAGACATCGAGAGGACCTACGACCGGTCTGTGGAAAAATTCCTTTCACTCCATTTACAAAAAAAAAGATAGCAGATCAAGCAGGAAATCGATGAAATCCTCCAAGAAAAAGGCCATCGTGATCGGCTCCAGCACCGGGATCGGCCGTGCGTTGGCCAAGAAACTATCCGCGGAAGGCTACCTTGTCGGGCTGACCGGCCGGTCGCTTGAAAGATTGCAGGAGCTGCAAAAGGAATTACCGGGGGAAAGCCTCGTTCGGGAGATCGACGTCCGCGACACGCGCGAGGCGATCCACACCCTCCGGAATATGATCATGGCCTTGCACGACCTGGACCTGATGGTCATTAATGCGGGAGTGCTTTTTCAAAACGAAAAATTGCAGTGGGACCTTGAAGAAGAAATGATCAAGGTGAACGCGCTCGGTTTTGCCGCGGCGGCCAACGTGGCGGCGGATTATTTCGCGCAAAAAAATGCCGGTTGTATTGTCGGGATCTCTTCGGTGGCCGCCCACCGCGGCAGCGGGCGCTCCCCGGCGTACAATGCCTCCAAGGCTTTCGTTTCCAATTACATGGAAGGCCTGCGGCAGAAATTTTCGAATACGGCCGTTCAGGTGCTCGACATCCGTCCCGGTTTTGTGGACACAAATATGGTACGCGGCCGCAAGGGGCTTTTTGGGATCATTCCTCCGGAAAGAGCCGCTGAGCTCATCTATGAGGCTATCCAAAAAGGAAAACGGATCGCGTACGTGCCGTCCTGGTGGGGGATCGTGATGTGGCTTTTCCGCTGGCTTCCGGAACCCGTGTACCACTGGGGGTATCGCCGCTATCTTTCCTGGGACAAAAAAAAGCCTGCGGCTTGACCGTGAGAAAATTAAGCCATCCGGAACTTGTGGCCCGTCAGCAAACCCGGCAGAAAGAACCGAGACTTCCGTTTTGCGTGGTCCTGAACGATATCCGGAGCCTCTATAACGTGGGGTCGATCTTCAGGACCGCGGACGGCATCGGGGTCGAAAAGATCTGGATCTGCGGGATCACAGGATTTCCGCCCGATACTCAGATCTCCAAAACCGCGCTGGGCGCCGAAAAAGAAGTCCCCTGGGAATACCGTGAAGACGCCCGCTCGGTCGTACGCGCACTCAAGGCCAAGGGCTATCAGATCGTTTTTCTGGAACAGGTCGCCGGGAGTATCCCTTATCAGGATTATGAACCCACGGCGCCGGTTTGTCTTATCCTCGGGAACGAAATAACGGGTGTTTCCGAAACACTCCTGTCTTTATGCGACCGGACGATCGAGATCGAGATGGCGGGGCTGAAGAATTCACTGAACGTCGCGGTCGCCTTCGGGGTCGTGGGGTTCCGGCTCCGGGAGCGATGGAAGCGGCGTGTCCCATGAAAAGGCTGCAGGTTTTTTTTAGCGGCACGGTCCAGGGGGTGGGCTTCCGTTTTACGGCCGAGCGCCTGGCGCGTCGTTTTTCCGTGAGCGGTTTTGTGCGGAACCTGGAGGACGGACGCGTCGAGGTCGTGGCCGAAGGTGAAGAGGCGACGCTCATCGATTTTCTGACGGCGGTCCGCGAGTCCGGCATGAAACATTATATCCGGGATGTTGAGGCCCGCTGGTCGAACGCGCAGGGAACGTTTAAGGGGTTCGGGATAGCTTACTAGACGATCGATTAGAAATCTTTACGGGTTTTGAGTTTGTCATTCCCGAAGGCTTTTACCATGACAATGGCCCTTTAGGGTCGGGAATCCATTTTCCCTGGATGCCCGCTTGAGACATGCGGGCATGACAATGTCTGGAAATTTTCGCTCAATCACTAAGACTTTTCGGATTACTATGAAATACGCGATCTTCGCAGACATTCACGGGAATCTGGAGGCGCTTGAAACCGCGCTGGAATGCGCTGAGAAACGCGGTCTCTCCCGTTTTATCGTCCTGGGGGATTCCATCGGGTATGGCGCCGATCCGAACGAATGTCTTGCATGGTCGCTTGCCAACGCAAAGCTTCATATTCTCGGGAACCACGAGGCCGCGGTAATCCATGAAAAGGTCCGGTTGAGATTTTCTCACTGGGCCCGCATCGCGATTCAGTGGACGGCGGAGCGGCTCAGACCCGAGTGGGTCGAAAAGATCAAAGGCTTGCCGTACCTTCAGAGAGAAGGCGAACTTGCCCTGGCTCACGGAACCTTTCACGATCCGGAAGAGTTCCATTATCTTCTGGAACCCGCCGACGCGCATAAGTCCTTCAGGGCCTTCCGGGAAAAATTCGGATTGGTGGGGCACACGCACATTCCCTCCTTGTTTGCCGAAAAAGAACAAACCACGGTCTACTTAAAGGAAGGGGTCCATCCGTTGAAAAAAGGAGAGCGTTATCTTCTCAACCCCGGAAGTATCGGCCAGCCCCGCGACCGGGACCTGCGCCTTTCATTCGGGATCTTCGATCCGGAGGAATTAATGTTTGAAATCGTCCGTCTCCCTTATAATAATAAAAGAGCCGCAGAAAAAATCCTGGCGGCGGGACTGCCGCGTTTTCTTGCGGACCGGCTGATTTTGTAGGTGATCGGACACAAGTTTTTCGCTATGTTTGTCATCCCCGAATGTTTTTATCGCACTGGCTCTCATTAAGAGCTTTAATGAAAGCGAGTGCAGCACTGAACTTCTTATGAAGCTTTAGTAGTTCAGTGCGGGGATCCAGACTGGATTCCCGCTTTCGTGGGAATGACAAGACCGGGGAGAACAGAGGTCTTATGGATCGAAATGAGGTGTTAAAAAAGATCAAAAAGCTCCGGGAAGAACTCGACCGGCACAACTACCTGTACTACGTGACCGCCAGCCCCGAGATCCCGGACCGGGAATACGACAAGCGGATGCGCGAGTTGCTCGATCTTGAAAAAGCTTTTCCGGAATTCGTCACGACCGACTCGCCTTCTCAAAGAGTGGGGGGCGAGCCCCTCAAGACGTTCCGTGCCGTCCGGCACTCGGTCCCGATGCTTTCGATCGAGAACACCTATTCGCGGGAAGAACTGGAGGATTTTGACGGACGCGTTAAAAAAGGCCTCGGCGGCGAACCGTCCCCGTATTTTGTCGAGGAGAAAGTCGACGGAGTTTCGATCACGCTCGTCTATGAAGACGGGCTCCTGACCCTGGGCGCGACCCGCGGGGACGGGAAGAACGGGGACGATATCACCGAAAATATCAAAACACTCGGCTCGGTCCCGCTGAAGATCCCTGTTCCCGGCAGTCCGTACGCGGGCCCCGTCCCAAGTCTCCTGGAAGTGAGGGGCGAGGCTTACATAGGGAAGGACCAATTCGAAAAGATCAATGCCGGAAAGGAAAAGAACGGCGAGGAACTTTTCGCCAATCCCCGGAACGCCTGCGCCGGCAGTTTAAAACTTCTTGATCCTAAGCTCGTCGCGGTGCGGAAACTGGACGCCCTGATCCACGGTCTGGCTCGTTGCGAGGGGAAACATTTGCCGCAAAGCCAAAGCGAGGCCATGGTGTTTTTAAAGGCGCTGGGTTTTAAGGTCATTCCGGACGCAAAAAAATGTGACAGCCTGAAAGAGGTCTTTGAGGCCGTTGATGAGATCGAAAAGAAGCGTTCCCGGCTTCCCTACGAGATCGACGGCGTGGTCGTCAAGGTCGATAGCTTCGAGGACCAGAAAACGCTCGGAATGACCTCCAAGTCCCCCCGTTGGATGATCGCTTACAAGTACGCGGCCGAGCAGGCCGAGACCGAGCTGGTGAGCATTGAAGTCCAGGTGGGAAGAACGGGAGTTTTGACGCCTGTGGCGAACCTTAAACCCGTACCGCTTGCCGGAACAACAGTGTCCCGGGCGAGTCTTCACAATCTGGACGAGATTAAACGACTAGATGTTCGCCCCGGGGACCATGTGTTCATTGAAAAAAGTGGAGAGATCATCCCTCAAATCCTCTCGGTGAACCTTCAAAAGCGGAAGGGTAACCCTCCGAAGTTCAAATTTCCGAAAAAATGTCCGGATCCCAAGTGCGGCGGAAAAGTGGGCAAACGAAAAGTTCTTGAAGAAGAGAACGGGGACAAGAAGGGAAAAAAGAAAAAGCTGCCCGTCGCTCTTTGTTGTTTAAATCCGCTTTGCCCGGCGCAGCTCAAAGGGCTTCTGAAACATTTTGCCGGCCGCGAAGCGATGGACATTGAAAATCTCGGCGTTGCGGTCATTGACCAGCTCGTCGACAAGGGCCTCGTCAAAGATCTAGCGGACCTTTATTCCCTGAAGATCACGGACGTTGAAGCGCTCGAACGGATGGGGGAGAAGTCCGCGAACAATCTGGTGGACGGCATCGAGCAAAGCAAAAAACGGCCGCTCTCCAGGCTGATCTTCGCGCTCGGCATTCTGGACGTCGGCGTCCACACGGCTTTTATCCTCGCGGACAAATTCGCGAGCCTCGAGAAACTTTCCCGGGCGACCCCGGAAGACCTGGAAGGTATTCGTGAGATCGGTCCCGTGACCGCGGAATCCATCGTGGATTTTTTCGGCCGGGCCGCGACGCGTAAACTCCTGAAGAAACTCGAGGCCGCGGGCGTCAAAACGGACCTCGTGGAAAAGATCGCGGGGGACAATCCGTTCCGCGGCAAGACGATCGTTCTCACCGGCACGCTCGAAAGTATGGAAAGGTCCGCCGCCGAGGCGCTTTTGCGCAAGCTCGGCGCCCATCCCTCCGGCAGTGTCAGCAAAAAGACCGATATCCTCGTCGCCGGCCCCGGCGCCGGCTCCAAACTCGCCAAAGCCCAACAACTCGGCGTCCCCGTGTGGGACGAAAAACAGTTCTTATCCGAACTCCAAAAATCCGGGGTAAAGCCACGATTTTGACTCTTGTTATTTTATAAATAATTGATAAGGAGAAAAAATGAGTGATGTTTATAGAATTGGTGAGAATCGGCTTCCCAAAGAAAAATCTTATAGCGATTTTGATACTTTGAAATTCAACAACGCTCGTAGCTTTTTCATACAGACAATAGATTCCGTGACTACTCCTTTGACGATAGGTTTATACGGTCCTTGGGGAAGTGGTAAGACGACCATGATTACCGGGATTGTCGAACAACTTCAGAAGAACGATTGCTTAACATTGGTTTTTGATGCCTGGAAATATCGGCATGAGAAAAACTTAATTCTGCCGCTTCTTTGTGCTCTTCAAAGAGAGCATTTACCCTCCCCAGGCGTAAAAGATTCTGCTCAAAAGATAGTAACTAGTGTGGCATTTGCGACGCTTGCAGGCTATTTAAAGCATAATACAGGAATCGGGATAGAGGATTTCATAACGCCTTTTAAAAAATATGAAGACGGATATGAATATTACAAGAAATATGACAACCAAGTTTCAAAGATCGAAGATGAGTACCAAAAATTTATTGCCAATCTTTTAAAAAAAACAGGTAAGAAAAAAGTTGTTATTTTCATCGATAATCTCGATCGTTGCCTTCCAGATATAGTCGTTAATCTTCTAGAGGACATTTCTAGTTTTCTTTCAATCCGTGAAGTGCCATGTGTCTATGTGCTGACTCTCGATAAAGAGAACGCTATCAAAGCCATTAAGCACCGCTTCCCAGATTTTGATGGAGCTGATTATTTAGAAAAGATTGTTCAAATTCCGCTAAAAATGCCTACTCCTCAAAATAGTAGCACTGAAGAAGATGCCGGAAGATATCACTTTATGAAAAGATATGAATTCGGGAAAAAGTATGAAAAACTTTCTTCCACCGGGGATGTGCGAGATCAGATTTTTAAGGAATTGGCCAACGTTAACGATATTTTTAATGGAGATCTGTTCGGCAATCCTCGGAGGATTGAAAGGGTTGTAAATAAGTTAATATTGCTTGAGTCTTCAAGAATATTCGATGCCGAAAAAAAACCAGCTGATGTATCCATATTAATATTTTCAATTCTTCTCGCAGAGTATTTCCCGGTCGTTTACGAATCTTTAAGAGATAATTTTGATTTCAAGTATTTAAGGGATCAGATAAACGCGAGCGTCCAGGGCAGCACAAGTCCTTATCATCGAAGGCAAGAAAGAGAACATAGATCTCTTAATTCAAGCGTTCCTAACGAAATTATTTTTGACGCATATTGTGACAATGAAAAATTCTTTCTTTTTTTAAAAGGATTTTCACAATTGGCGAAAATTGGCGATCTGGAGGATCGATTGAAAGAAGCAAAAAACTATTTAAATTACATTGGATGATTTTTGAAAGTCGCGAAAATAAGTGACAGTCACCCGAAAGGGGGCAGAGATTAAAAATAAGGACTGGATTGCGTGAAGGGGAAGGGGTAAGGCCATATATCATATATGATGTATGGCAAAGGGATACGAACATGGCAAAGACTTCGGTGGTGGAGCTGCAGCGGAAAATCGGAAGGGCGGTGGCGGAGGCTCGTCAAAAAAAGGGGCTGACGCAGCAGGGGTTGGCCAGAGTGATGGGGACCCGCCAGGCCAATATTTCCAGGATCGAGAGAGGGCTTCAGAATTTGTCCCTCGATCTTCTTGTTCGCTTGGATGACATGTTGAATCTGGGACTGAAGATCCTTTGATAAACAATGGGCTGCTATTTTTTTCGCAAGGAATGATGGATTCTGAAATGAGCGGAGCAGAGAAGGTTTCCGGGGCCTGCATCCTTATATCATATATGATATAAGGATGAGATCGCCTTTCTTATTCGGCCCAGCCGAGAAAGAACGAATCTGAAGACATGAACCCTGCAGCCGAATATGTCCGTGCATTGTTGTATCCCGGGGAAGAACATTTCAGCCCCAAGCACTTGGCGACGTTCGCTGTCGAGGCGTTGAGTGATCCTCACGTGAAAATCAAAGGGCTGTCGATCATGATCGCTTATGTTCTCGTGCTCGTTGCCGACAAAGCGACCTGGCCGGGCCAGCGGGAACGAATCCGCAAGCGTTTGGCGCAGGCCGTGGGAAGGATCCCCGAAGTCAAATTCCAATACGGGCTTCACAACGCGCTGGGCGAAAGGGATGAACTGCGATTTTATGCACAGTCGAATTCGGAAAACATCCTGGCGGAGTGCCGGAAAGTGGACGATCTTCTTTTCGAACGGGCTGTGCGCCGGGTGTTAAAACAGCGACTGAAAGAAATCATGAAAATGCCGGAGCCTCAAAAATGAAAGTGAAAACCTTTTGGATCTTTTGTTTTGCCGGTTTGTTCCTGGCAGCGCCTCGTCTTTTTGCCCAAATCCCTTCGACAAGCTCAGGGCAAGCGGTGCCGGCGAAGGGGGTCGGGACTTATAATCAATTGGTGGCGGCGATCCGGGAGGTGAGGGCCGAAACTCAAAAGCGGGTCGAGCGGGCCGTGACGCAGGAAAAGGTCCGTGAGGCGTGGGAGACGGGGAAGCTCATCGACGAGCATATCCTCCTTCATAAAGAACGCGCCGAGTACGGCAAAGAAGTGATCGTGAGGCTGGCCAAGGACCTCGGGACGAGCGACACGGAACTTTACCGAATGCTGGAATTCGCCCGGCTTTATCCGATTCCTGCGTTGTCGCAGGAATTGACATGGAGCCATTACCGGGAACTGATTTATGTAAAAGATCCCCGGGAACGGGAAGAACTCATTAAAAAAGTCGCGGAAAAACATTTGACTCAAAAAGATCTTCGAACGGAAATAAAAAAAATAAGATCGCGAGACGGAAGTGTTCAGGAAGAACAGCCGCTTACGGCCAAGCCCGGGATCGTCGGGACGTACCGGGTCGTGAAGACGCCCAGGGGGGCGCTCGTGCTGGACCTCGGGTTCTCCGATTATTACGCGTCGGCCAGAACGGCCCGGCTGAAGGAGGGCGACATTGTAAGGCTTGAGAAGGAGGAGTTCGAAAAATCCCCGGCCGGGGAGGAAGCTCTTTACACTTACGAAGCCGATGTGATCGAAGTGGTCGACGGCGACACGTTGAAAGTTTCGATCCCGCTGGGGTTCGGGTTTGCCACCGTCCAAAAACTGCGCCTGCGCGGGCTGGACGCCCCGGAGATCGCAAGCGCCGAAGGCAAGGAAGCCAAGGCGTTTTTAGAACAGAAGCTGAGAAGCGCAGAAGCCGAGAAACAAGAAAAATCTCTGCCCCTTGCCTCCGGCTTTTCCGCATCTCCGGTTCTCATCAGGACCGTTAAGTCCGACAAGTACGACCGTTATCTGGCCGATATTTGGATGGGCAACCGTTATCTGAACCAGGAATTACTCGACGAAGGTCTGGCGGTGCGAATTGAAGAATAAAAATTATAAAATTTTATTTTGTTCAATCGTTGTGCTGTTTTTTTCCGGCGGAGATCTCCTGAGGGCGGATTCTTTGGGGGAGCATGTGCAGGCCCTGGAGAGTTATGATATTTACGAGTCTCTGGTGAAAACCGAGTGGCCCATTCCAAGTCCCCGCATGTCCAACAAGGACCTGTACAGGATCAGCGAATATGTGGTCGGCCAAGGCTATCGATACTTTTCCGTGTCCCCGGAGCCTCCCAAGGACGGGCCTGTTCTTCGTTCCGACCGGGGGCAGTTCTTTTTGGAAGGCAAAGAGGTCGTCATCATCGCAAGCGACGAAATCCCCAAGAAATCCAAATGGTATGTGTGGGATGCTAAGAGGATCTATCGAAGGGCCAGGATCCGTTTGGGCTATCGCGATGAGAGGGAAAAAGCCCTCAGAAAGCTCGACGAAGAACTAAAAAGAAACCCGGGAGATATCGCCGCTCTTTCCAGGAAAGCGACGATCTTGTCCGAAAAAGCCCGGTACGAGAGGCAAGGTATCGAGGATTACTTCAATGCCTTGAAGGAACTTATATTGGCAAGGATGAAACGGGGGGATGCGTTGGATCTGGATACGGACCTGAACTCATTCATGGAAGTGGCGGTCTGCGCGGATCGGGAGTCGGAATATCTGGACACCCTGACTCTCATGCCGCCCGAACAGGCCGAGACGAGAAGATTGGCGAGAAAAAAGTACGACAATAAAAAACTGCTCTTTGTCGATCCGGATGAAAAGAAAACGCTGTGTCGCACGTATGGCTCTTCTGACGACAATAAAAAACCATGAGCACCCGTATCGAGCCGGGGGACCGGTAAAAGGAGTTATCCATGAAGATCACGGTCTTTAACGGAAGTCCGCACGCTGAGAAAAGTAATACGAATGTGATGGTCGAGGCGTTCCTCCAGGGGGCGAGGGCGGCCGGAGCGGAGACGGAAAACATCTTTCTCGCGCGAAAAAAGATCCATTCCTGCGCGGCCTGTTTTTCCTGTTGGCTCAAAACGCCCGGGAAGTGCGCCCTTCACGATGACATGGCGGAGTTGCTCTCGAAATGCGAAGCCTCCGATATCATAGTTTTTGCGACCCCGCTTTACGTCGACAACGTGACCGGTCTTATGAAAAATTTTATGGACAGGATGATCCCGGTCGCGGATCCGTATTTTGAAAAAGACGCGGGCGGGGAGTGCCGTCACAAGTCCGCCGCGAAAGTCCCTAGGATCATGGTGATCTCCAATTGCGGGTTCCCCGAGCAAAGTCATTTTCAGGTCTTAAAACTTCTTTTTCGCAGAATTGCCAGGAACATGAACACGGAACTTATTGCAGAGATCTACAAGGGGGGCGGGTCTGTCCTGGCGGAGAAGTCTTTTTGGCTGTGGCTTCCGCTCCGCCGCTATAAGGCTTTACTGCAAAAAGCAGGTAGGGAGGTTGTGACGAACGGTAAAATCTCCGAAGAGCTTCAGAGGGATCTGGGAAAGCCGCTTGTCCCGGAAGAGCAATACATCAAGGGGGCCGAGTCGTATTTCAGAAAAGAGCTCAAAAAGATCGGCCGGTAAATAACCGTGCAAAAATCTTTTTGGGTTTGTCATTCCCGCGAAAGCGGGAATCCAGTCTGGATCCTTGCACTGAACTACTAAAGTTTCATAAGAAGTTCAGTGCTGCACTCGCTTTCATTAAAGCTCTTAATGAGAGCCAGTGCGATAAAAACATTCGGGGATGACATAATAAGCACACAAAGATTTTTGTTCTCTTGCCTATTATTATCTGCCGGCCCTCAATCTCCAGTCCGTGGTCTGATTGGCCGATATTGGGTGTGATGGATACGGCACCGGTGACCCCAGAGAGACTCAAGGACAAGTCCCATTCTCCATCAAAAGAATTAAAGATTAATGGGGCTAGTCCTGGCAACCTTTCATCAGAAGAAAATAGAGGCCAGGGCAAGAGCCAGCTTCTTTTCGAGGAGTTTCTGGACTATCTCTCCGTGGAGAAAGGACTGGCCCGGAATACGCTTGACGCCTACCGGCGGGACCTCGCGCGTTACGATTCATTCCTCAAGAAAGAGAAAGTCTCAGATTGGGCGAAGGTCACGCGGGCCCATATCCTGAGATTCCTGAATGCGGAAAGTAAGCGCGGGCTCGAATCCTCCTCGGTCGCCCGCGGGCTTGTCTCGGTCAAGCTTTTTCACCGTTTTCTCACCAAAGAGCGCCATGTTCCAAGCGACGTCACAAGCGTTCTGGAGTCTCCGAAACTCTGGAAAAAACTGCCTCATTTTTTGACCTCGCAGGAGATGGAGTCCATTCTCAAGATGCCGGACATTAAAAAACCCGCGGGGATACGCGACCTGGCGCTTTTGGAGTGCCTTTATGCGACCGGAATGCGGGTCTCCGAGATCACGGAACTCCCGGTGGGACATGTTTTTCTGGACAATAAGTTCATCAAGTGCCGAGGCAAGGGGGACAAAGAGCGGCTTGTGCCGCTCGGAGGTGTCGCCGTCTCGGCTTGCCGGACCTATCTTGCCAAGGTCCGTTCCAAGAGGAAGGCCAAGACCGAGCATTTTTTTCTGGGCCGGAACGGGAAAGGGCTGACGCGCCAATTCGTGTGGCAGATGATCAAAAAATATGCGCGGCTTGCCGGTATCACCAAGGAGATCACACCCCATACGTTCCGCCATTCTTTCGCGACCCACCTTTTGGAACGCGGCGCGGACCTGCGTGTTGTCCAGGAGCTTTTAGGCCACGCCGATATTTCCACGACGCAGATCTATACGCATGTCTCCGGGAACCGCCTCAAATCCGTCCACGCCAAATTCCATCCCCGAGGCTGAATATTTCTGAAGGGTTCCCCGTTTGCCGTTCATTGTAATTATGATATACTCCCGCACGGGGTGACTCTTATGAAAAAAATCGCGGCAGTTTCAGTCTTGGTGATATGGTTCCTTTCGTTCGGGCTTCCGCTTTCATGGGCGGTCGAGGACGAAGCGACGGGAACGGGGATGAGCGGGACTTCAACGGATTTTTCCGACATGGAAAAAACTCTCAGGCAAGACCGCGCGGATACGCTTGAAAGGCGTGTTTCCGATCTGGAACAGGCGAACCGATTTATGTCGGAACGCGTGAAAATGCTTGAGAAGTCCGTGTACGACCTGAAGGACAAGGTTGACCGGCGTTTTTAGATAACGTCCCATACGGGTCTTTGGATCGGTCTTGGAGGCCTTTCCTAGTTTGACTGTCTTTTCCTTGGGCGCATGGTTTTCCATCAAAGAAAGCATCGGGAAACCAGTCCCAATACTTATCAATTTCCGCAAAGCGGAAATTGGGGCTGCCCGAGTCGACATGAAGGAAAAGAAAGCAAAGACTTGGGCGTGTGTCCGTTGACATTCTATAGGGGCAAAGCTATACTGAATCTGTTTTTAGCGCTTTATTCTCCCCGCAACTTGTTTTTCAATCGTGGGTTAGATCTGTCACAGGGCACGTGTTTTCTAAAGGCGTCCCAATTTTCTTTTGAAAATTGATAGCAAATTGGGACTGTCCTGATGGACAATTAAAAACGGATAGGTACATCAGGGCGCCTGGTTTTCTATGAAGAAAAGCATCGGGAAACCAGTGCTGTCCTGATGATCCATGTGGAAAATAAGCGGGATTCATCAGGGCGCCTGGTTTTCTATGAAGAAAAGCATCGGGAAACCAGTGCTGTCCTGATGATCCATGTGGAAAATAAGCGGGATTCATCAGGGCGCTATCGTCTAGCCTGATCTAGGACGCTGCCCTCTCAAGGCAGAAACACGGGTTTAAATCCCGTTAGCGCTATGGTTTGATGCGTTGCCTCTTCCATAAAAGAGGCAGGGCCTGCTTGACGGTTCCATGGGTTGTGGGTCATAAGGAAGGAAGGTACAAGATGATCTCTCGTTACACGCGTCAGGAAATGGGGAAGGTCTGGACTGAAGAGAACAAGCTCCAGAAGTGGTTGGAAGTAGAGCTAGCCGCGCTTGAGGGGCTTGCGCACTACGGCTATATTCCCAAAGATGTTCCCGCCAAAGTCCGTGCCCGCGCGAAATTTAGCGTGGAGCGCGTCAAAGAGATCGAGAAGGTCGTGAATCACGATGTTATTGCCTTTCTTACCAATGTTTCCGAGAATGTGGGCCCTGTGGGCCGCTACGTTCATTTCGGCCTGACATCCTCGGACATCCTGGATACCGGTCTCTCACTCCAGGTCCAGGAAGCCTCGGACATTCTTATCCGCGAATTGAAAAAACTCATCTCGCTTCTCGGCGAAAAGGCAAAAAAGCACGCCCGCACTCTTATGGTAGGCCGCTCGCACGGCGTGCACGCCGAACCCATCACCTTCGGGCTCAAGATGGCGCTTTTCCACGCCGCGTGTCAGCGGGGCCTCGTGCGTCTTGAAGCCGCCAAGGAAAATCTCCGGTACGGCAAGATCTCCGGAGCGGTTGGGACTTTTGCGAATGTAGACCCCAAGGTCGAAGAATTTGTCTGCGAAAAACTCGGGCTGAATCCGGCGCCGGTCTCGACCCAAGTTCTTCAGCGTGACCGCCATGCGGAATACCTCGGAGCGATCGCGATCGTCGGTGGCTCGCTCGAACAGCTTGCGACCGAGATCCGGGGTCTCCAAAAAACGGAGACCTTCGAAGTCCAGGAATTTTTTTCTAAGGGACAAAAAGGCTCCTCGGCGATGCCGCACAAGCGGAATCCGATCACTTGCGAACGCGTGGCGGGGCTTTCGCGCATCCTGCGCGGGAACGCGCTCGCGGGTTTTGAGAACATCGCGCTTTGGCACGAGCGGGACATCACCCATTCTTCGGTCGAGCGTGTTATTTTCCCCGACAGTACGATCCTCCTTGATTACATGCTCGGGCTTATGCAGAACGTGATCAAAAATCTCGTGGTCAATAAAGACCGCATGCTCAAGAACCTGGAATCCAGCCGGGGCATGGTGTTCTCGCAGGGCCTGCTTCTTGCGCTCGTGGAAAAGGGCCTGGCGCGTGAGGAAGGTTATAAACTTGTGCAGGACGCGGCCAAGAAGCTTTGGGAAGACGAAAAACTTTATTTGGAGCAAGTGGTGTTAAAAGAAAAAAAGATCTTAAAAGTCCTGACGCCCAAGGAGATACGCGCGGTTTTCAGCTACGACAGGCATCTTAAAAATGCGCCGGTCATCTTGAAGCGCGCGGGAATCTATCCGTCCTCAAAATAAGGAAGTGCTCTATGGCGAGTGATCTTGACAGGAACGAAGCGATCCTGGAAACGCACCTTCCGCTACCCCGCGTTGCGGTCGGAAAAGTACGTGACATCTACGGCGTGGGCGCTGATAAGCTTCTGATCGTGACGACGGACCGGCTGAGCGCTTTTGACGTGGTGATGCCGGACCCGATCCCGATGAAGGGGAAAGTCCTCAACCAGATCACGCTTTTCTGGCTCGAGCATTTTAAGGACATCCTTCCACAACATTTGATCACCGCAGACGTAGACGCCATGGGACTGCCGAAAGAAGTGGTCGCGAACTTTCGCCATGAATTGGTCGGACGTTCGGTGCTCGTGAAACGGGCAGAGCCGCTGGCGATCGAATGCGTGGTCCGGGGTTATATCACCGGTTCCGGATGGAAGGACTACCTGAAGACAGGCATGGTCTGCGGGCACACGATTTTGCCCGGAATGAAACAGTGCCAGAAATTCCCGGAGCCGATCTTCACGCCTTCCACGAAGGCGAAAAGCGGCCATGATGTCAATATTGATTTCAGCGAGGCGATCCGGATCGTTGGAAAAGATACCGCCCAGCAGGCCAAAGACCTTTCCATCCTTCTTTATAAAAAGGGCCAGGAGTACGCGGCGTCCAGGGGGATCATTATCGCGGACACGAAATTCGAATTCGGCATTCATGACGGGAAAATGATGTTGATCGACGAGATCTTGACGCCCGACAGCTCGCGCTTCTGGCCGGCGGACCGGTATGAGACAGGTCATGACCAACCGAGTTTCGACAAACAGATCGTACGGAATTATCTGGAGACGCTCTCGTGGGAAAAACGTCCGCCCGGGCCGGAGCTTCCCGCAGGAATCATCGAAAAAACCACCGAGGCTTATTGCGAGATCTATAAGCGGTTGTCCGGAAAGGATATTCGAAATCAGAAGTAGGGGGAGACATGCAATTTAAAGCAAGAATTCATACGAGCTTAAAAAAATCGGTTCTAGACCCGCAGGGGCAGACAACGCTCCACGCGCTTGAGTCTATGGGGTTCAAAGAGGCAAAGAGCCTGAGAATCGGGAAGTATTTCGAACTGGTGCTTGAAGCGGAGACCCGCGCGAAGGCGGAAGAATGCATTCACGTCATGTGCGACAAGCTGCTCCATAATCCCGTGATCGAAGAGTATTCATTCGAAATTCAAGAAGTGCCTTCATAAAGAGAGTGTCATTGCGACCCCCGTTAGGGGTGAAGCAATCTCCGGAATTGCCGCGTCGTCCCGCCTTCGGCGGGAGTTCTCGCAATGACGGAAATTTTGCAAAGGATGTCTCAAAGCCATGAAAGCCGCAGTGATCGTGTTTCCGGGTTCTAATTGCGATACGGATTGTTTCCACGCGCTTAAAGACGTCGCCAAAGTGCCGACGGAGTGCGTTTGGCACAAGGAACGGAACCTTCCGAAAGTGGACCTGGTGGTCATCCCGGGCGGGTTCAGTTACGGGGATTACCTCAGGACCGGCGCGATCGCCCGTTTTTCTCCGGTCATGGAATCCGTGATCCAGCATGCCCAGAGCGGTCGCGCCGTGATCGGGATCTGTAACGGGTTCCAGATCCTTCTGGAAGCCGGGCTTTTGCCGGGCGCGATGCTCAGGAACAAAACGCTGGAATTTGTTTGCAAACACACTTGGATCCGTACGGAAGAAAATCTGACGATCTTTACCGGGCAAATGAACCCGGGCGAGATACTTTGCGTTCCCGTCGCGCACGGCGAAGGGAATTATTATTGCGACGAGGATACTCTGAAATCCTTGCACGATCACTCGCAGGTCGTTTTCCGTTATTCATCCGAAGACGGGAAGCTCGGGGAAGAGTTCAATCCTAACGGTTCCAAAGACCATATCGCAGGCATCGTGAACAAGAAAAAGAATGTTCTGGGCATGATGCCCCATCCGGAACGGTCGAGCGAGGACCTCCTCGGTTCTTCGGACGGACGCAAGATATTTGAAAGCATCTTAAACGCACTGGAATAAATTATGCCGGCATTGGATTCGACGACACTCATCACTCCGGAATTGATCGCGGCGCACGGGATCACACCGCAGGAGTATCAGCATATCCGGGACATCCTTGGCCGGGACCCCAACATCACAGAACTCGGGATGTTCAGCGTGATGTGGAGCGAGCATTGCTCTTATAAGAATTCCAAGCCCATCCTCAAACTTTTTTCGAAAATGAACTCGGAACTTCCGCATCAGGAGCACCTGCTTGTGAAGCCTGGACAGGAGAACGCCGGGATCGTGGATATCGGCGACGGCTTTGCGGTGTGCTTCAAGATCGAAAGTCATAACCATCCTTCGGCCATCGAGCCATTTCAGGGCGCGGCGACCGGCGTGGGAGGTATTCTCCGGGACATTTTTACGATGGGCGCGCGGCCGATCCTTCTTATGAATTCTCTCCGGTTCGGAGATCTCAAGGAGCCGGTGAGTCAGCGGCTTTTCCGCGGCGTGGTCGCCGGGATCGCACATTACGGGAATTGCATGGGGATCCCAACCCTCGGCGGGGACATCTATTTTGACGCATCCTATGAGGGGAATCCTCTTGTGAATGCGATGGCGCTCGGGATCATCAAGAAGGACGAGATCGTACGCGGCGCGGCGCACGGTGTCGGCAATCCGGTCTATTATGTAGGGGCCACGACCGGCCGTGACGGATTGGGTGGCGCGGCGTTCGCTTCCAAAGAACTCTCGGAACAAAGTCATGAAGACCGTCCGGCCGTGCAAGTGGGGGACCCCTTCATGGAAAAACTTTTAATGGAAGCGTGTTTGGAGCTTCTCAGGACCGACGCGCTTGTGGGGATGCAGGATATGGGCGCCGCGGGGTTGACTTGCGCGGGTTGCGAGACCGCATCCCGTGCGAGCACCGGGGTCGAGATCGATCTCGCCAAAGTTCCGCGCCGTGAACCGGGAATGACCCCCTATGAAACCCTGCTCTCGGAATCGCAGGAGCGCATGCTGGTCATTGTCAAAAAAGGAAAAGAAAAAGAAGTCGAGGCTATTTTTACGAAATGGGACCTTCATGCCGTGAAGATCGGCGAAGTGACCCGCGGCGACAAATATCGCGTGCTGGATGAAGGGAAGCTGGCTGCGGAAATCCCTGCTAAGGCGCTTGCCGATGACGGGCCGGTCTATAAGCGCGAAGAAGAAAGGCCTGCCTATCTGGCTGAAGCCCAGAAACTGGATCTCGCTAAAATTTCAGAGCCTCGGGATTTCAACGCCGTGCTCCTGAAATTGCTTTCACATCCGTCGATCGCTTCCAAAGTCTGGGTCTGGCAGCAGTACGACCATATGGTCCGGACGGACACGGTCTTTTATCCGGGCCACGATGCGGCCCTTATCCGTATCAAGGGAACACAAAAGGGGATCGCGGTCTCGACCGATTGCAACAGTCTTTATGTTTATCTCGATCCGTTCGAAGGCGGGAAGATCGCCGTCGCGGAAGCGGCGCGTAACGTTGTCTGCTCCGGTGCCCGGCCGATTGGCATGACGAACTGTCTTAATTTCGGCAATCCCATGAAGCCCGAGATCTTCTGGCAATTTCACAGCGCGGTGTCCGGGATCATTGAATCCTGCAAGGCGCTTGAGGTCCCGGTCACGGGCGGGAACGTCAGCTTCTATAATGAAAGCCCGCAAGGCGCCATCTACCCGACGCCTACGATCGGCATGGTCGGTCTTTTAGAGAATATCGAAAAACGCGTTCCGTCGGCATTCCAGGATGAAGGAGACATTATTTTTCTGGCAGGGGAGACCTTCAATGAACTTGGCGGAAGCCACTACTTGATGATCGAGCACGGTTTGAAGCAGGGCCTGCCGCCGCGGCTTGACCTCGCGCGTGAAAAAGCGCTTCAGCAATTCATTCTCGCCGCCGCGGACGGGAAAAAGCTTGCCTCCTGTCATGATCTTTCCGAGGGCGGACTTGCAGTGGCGCTTGCCGAATGTTGCATCAAGAGCGTCGATGGTTTGGGTGCTGAGGTGCAGGGTCTCGAAGGTGTTTCGAAACATCAGCAAGGACTTCGCACGGACGCGCTCTTTTTTGGCGAAAGCCAATCGCGTGTGGTGATCTCGGTCAAGCCCAGGCATCAGAAAGACATCCAACATTTAGCACAAAAACAGGGAGTGTTTCTTTGTGAGATCGGGAAAGTGGGCGGGGACGCGCTCATCCTGGGGGGCCGGATCCGGCTTCCGGTCGGAGAGATGGTCAAACTTTTCGAAAACATGATCCACAATATCATGGAGCGAAAATAACACCGCATTTTATATAAATTTTGAGGGTCTGCGGTACAGCACTTGATTTTCATCAAAAAATAATTGGAAATCAGTGCAGTCCAAGTCGCCATTAATGAAAAGGAATAAAGACTTGGGCCGTACTGTTAACCCTTAAAATTAAATGGAGAACAGTACTTATGAGCGGCGAAAACATCAAACACCATTGCGGCGTCTTTGGCATCTACAACCATCCTCACGCGGCGCAGATCACCCAGCTTGGGCTCTTCGCGCTCCAGCATCGCGGGGAGGAGGCGGCCGGGATCTGCACAAGCGATAGCTCCGACCTTTATCTTGTTAAGAAGATGGGGCATGTGGGGGAAGCTTTTGACGAGGCTTCGTTCGCGCAGCTTCCGGGCAAGAACGCCATCGGCCACGTCCGCTATTCCACGACCGGGTCGTCCACGCTTTTGAACGCACAGCCTTACAAAGTCGATTATTCACGCGGTCAGATCGCGATCGCGCATAACGGGAACCTTGTGAACGCGCAGATCCTTCGCGCAGAGTTGGAAGCTTACGGCTCCATTTTCGGGAGCACGATCGACTCCGAAGTTTTTGTTCACATGATCGCTAAACCTTCTTACCGCTCTCATGAAGAAGGTGTCGTCGAAGCAGCCAAACGTGCCAAAGGGGCCTTCAGCCTGGTACTTCTGACGGAGGATCACTTGTTCGGGGTTCGTGATCCGCATGGGTTCCGTCCGCTCTGTCTCGGCAGATTGGGGAACAGTTATGTGCTGGCCTCCGAGACTTGCGCGTTTGATCTGATTGAGGCGGAGTTTATCCGTGAGATCGAGCCGGGGGAGGTCGTCGTGATCGATAGCAAGGGGATCCGTAGCCATTTCCCTTTTAAGGATGAAAAGATCAACAAGGCACAGTGCATTTTTGAACATGTTTATTTTGCGCGTCCGGACTCGACCATTTTTAATGATAGCGTGGGGCTTGTGCGTGAAAAATTAGGCCGACAGCTCGCCAAGGAGCATCCCGTCGCCGCGGACATCGTGATCCCGGTGCCGGACTCGGGCAGTTTTGCAGCCTTGGGCTATTCGCGGGAATCGGGGATCCCGTTTTCGCACGGGTTCATCCGTAACCACTATATCGGCCGCACATTTCTCAGTCCTTCGGAAGCGGGCCGTCAGCTTAAAGTGAAGATCAAACTGAATCCGATCCGTCAGTTCGTGGACGGCAAACGCGTAATCGTGGTCGATGATTCGATCGTACGCGGGAACACGGCGAAGAACCGCGTCAAACTCTTGAGAAGCGCGGGCGCCAAGGAAGTGCACATGCGGATCAGCTGTCCGCCGCACATTTCACCCTGTTTTTACGGGATCGATTTTCCGTCGAAGAAGGAACTTTTGGCGGCCAACAAAAGTCTTGAAGAGATCGCAAAGTTCCTCAACGTGAACACGCTCGGGTATCTGAGCCTCGAGGGAATGCTGGGTTCGACGACGCAGGACCCCAGGGACTTTTGCGCGGCCTGCTTCACCGGGAAATATCCGACCAAGATCTACGATGCGGACGACAAATACAAACTGGAACATAAAAGGAATTGCTGCAAAATATGAGCGCCTGGACCTACGAAAAGGCGGGAGTGCCGCACCTGAAGGGCGATCCCTCGTACAATCGAAAGATCGCGGGACTTATACGTTCGACCCACACTTCGGGCGTCTGCGGCGACACGCTTGGATTCGCCTCGCTTTTTGACCTCGCCAAGACGGGTATCAAGGACCCCTTGCTTGTGGCCTCGACCGACGGTGTGGGGACCAAGCTGGAACTTGCGCGTCTTCTTGGCAAGCACGACACGATCGGGATCGATCTTGTCGCCATGTGCGTGAACGATCTCATTACCTCCGGCGCGCGTCCTCTTTTCTTCCTGGATTATTACGCCTCCGGAAAGTTCCAGACGGATGTGATCGGCGAAGTCTTGAAAGGCGTAACGGAGGGCTGCCGGCAGTCCGGTTGCGCGCTCGTGGGCGGCGAAACGGCCATTATGCCCGGATTCTATACCGACAAGAAAACGGCGCTCGCGGCCCAATATGATGTCGCTGGATTTTCGGTCGGCGCGGTGGACCGCAAGAACGTCGTGACGGGAAAGAAGATCAAAGCGGGGGATATCATCCTCGGCGTTCAATCTTCGGGATTTCACTCGAACGGATATTCGCTTCTGAGGAAGATCTTTTCCGAGAAAGAATTGCGCGGCTCCGTGGGCCGGAAGCTTTTGACGCCGACCCTTATCTATGTGAAACCGGTCCTGGCGCTTGTAAAAAAAATGCCGGTCAAAGGCATCGTCAATATCACCGGAGGCGGTTTTTATGACAATCTGCCTCGTGTGATCCCGAAGGGGCTTGGTGCCCGGATTGCCCGGGAATCATGGAAGGTGCCGGGGATCTTTCGTATTGCGCAAAAGGCCGGCGGTATCTCGGACCATGAAATGTACAAGACCTTCAATATGGGAGTCGGGATGGCGGTCATCCTGGAAAAACTTCATGTCCGTTCCGCGCAAAGGATCTTAAAAAGTTTCAAATTGAATTCCTGGGCGATCGGAGAGATCGTCCGTTCAAGCGGGGTGACCGTCGCATGAGTTCCGTCGGGATGAGCCCCGTTAGAGACAGGGAACGCTTTTCAAAGCGTTCCCGCGAATTGTCGAGAGAATGATTGTGAAGGATTTAACGAATAATCAACCGGGAAAAAGGTTGGGGTGTTACCGTGCCGGTCTCTAACGGGGTGAAAGTCCTTTTGGTGGGTTCGGGAGGCAGGGAGCACGCGCTCGCGTGGAAGATCGCGCAAAGTCCGCTCCTGACAAAGCTTTATGCGGCCCCGGGGAACGCCGGGATCAGTCAGCACGCGGAATGTGTTCCCATCGCCTCGGACGATATCAACGGACTCTTGGAATTCGCGATCCGCGAAAAGATCGATCTGACCGTGGTAGGTCCCGAAGTCCCTTTGGTGGCGGGGATCGGGGATGTGTTCCGTGAGAACGGATTGCTCTTATTCGGCCCGTCGAAGGGAACGGCGCTTCTGGAAGGAAGTAAGGCCTTTTCCAAGGAGATCATGACAAAATACGGCGTGCCCACGGCCGCTTACGAGATCTTTACGCATGTGAAAGAGGCCAAGCATTATGTGATCGAGGCCGACATGCCGGTGGTGATCAAGGCGGACGGGCTTGCGGCGGGTAAGGGTGTGGTGATCTGCGAAAGTTCCGAGCAGGCGGTCGCGACGCTGACCCAGATGATGGAAGAAAAAAGTTTCGGGGAGGCCGGCTCCAAGGTGATCGTCGAAAAGAAACTCGAAGGCGAGGAGCTCTCCATTCTTGTGCTGACAGACGGGAAAAAGATCATTCCCCTCGCGAGCGCTCGCGATCATAAACGGGTGTATGACCATGACCGGGGCCCGAACACGGGCGGCATGGGCGCCTTTTCACCGAGCATGAAGATCCCGGAATCCGAGATCGCGGGGATCATCGATATTACGGTGCGTCCGATCCTTGAAGGAATGGCCCGGGACGGGATGCCTTACCGGGGTGTTCTTTATGCCGGGATCATGATGACCAAGGAAGGGCCGTTCGTGTTGGAGTACAATTGCAGGTTCGGGGACCCCGAGACCGAGGTGATCCTGCCGCGTTTGCGTTCGGACCTTTTGCCTGTGATGGTGCAGATCGCCAACGGATGTTTGGAGACGCAAAACCTGGAATGGTACGACAAGGCATGCATTACGGTCGTGATGGCCTCGGGCGGGTATCCGGGTTCCTACGCAAAAGGTTTTCCGATCCGGGGGCTCGAGACCGCGAAGGGACAGCAGGACGTGGCGGTCTTTCATGCCGGCACGGCATTTAACGCGCAAAAAGAGGTCGTGACGGCCGGAGGGCGCGTATTGGCCGTAACGGCCTGGGGTGATACGCTCAAGGCCGCGTATGAACGTGTTTATCAAGTGATCTCACAAATCAATTTCGAAGGCGGTTTTTGCCGCCGGGACATCGGCCAGAAGACCATAGAGGTGATGCGATGAACGAACTCGTTTCGATCGTGATGGGAAGTGATTCGGACCTGGAAGTGATGCAGGAATGCGCGGAGGTGCTCAAAGAGTTCGGGGTGAGCTTTGAGATGCAGGTGCTCTCGGCGCACCGCACGCCGATCCTTGTTGCGGACTTTGCGACCCAAGCAACGCAAAAGGGCCTCAAGGTCATTGTGGCCGGAGCGGGCGGGGCCGCGCACTTGGCCGGAGCGGTGGCCGCGAATACGATCTTACCGGTGATCGGGGTGCCGCTGGCGGCGACCCAGATGAATGGTTTGGACGCGCTTTTGGCGACGGTCCAGATGCCGGCCGGAGTTCCGGTGGCGACGGTCGCGGTGGGAAAACCGGGGGCGCGCAATGCCGGTCTCTTGGCGGTACAGATCCTGGCTCTCTCGGACACGAAACTGGCGGAAAAACTCAGGAAATATAAAGATTCTTTGGTGGAAAGCAGCCGGGAAAAGAACAAAAAGTTGCAAGAAAAGCTCCGAAAATAAGTTGCAGAAAAATGTGAGGGGTTTGACGCATTGTGATGGTGACGCCCGGAGTGATCAAGATCGATAGCCACGATCCGGATATGACGCGTGTCCGGGAGGTGGCCAGTGCCTGTAAAGAGGGTAAGATCATTGTGTTCCCGACGGAAACGGTTTATGGGATCGGGGGGAAGATGAGCGCTCCGGGGATTGAGAAGCGGCTTCGTGAGATCAAAGGGCGTTCGGACACAAAACCTTTTTCCTATCACATCGGCGACTGGGAGATGCTGGATGCGCTCAAGGTCAAAAAAACGCCGCTTGTCCGGGCGATGGCCCGGAAGTTTTGGCCGGGTCCGGTGACATTGGTGGTTCCTGACCTCACCGGAAAGAAGATCGGGATCCGGTTCCCAAAGAACAGGGTCGCGGTTGCTTTGATCCAGGAGGTTGGCGAGCCGTTGATCGCGACCAGTGCGAACGGGAGCGGGAAATCTTCACCGCACACGGCACAGCACGTAATCGAGGAATTGCAAGGCGCTTTCGATCATCTGATCGATGGGGGCAAGACCGAGTGGATGCTCGATTCGACGGTGGTGGACCTTACGGGAGATGCTCCGGTACTTCTTCGCAAAGGCGCGCAAGGCGCCGATGTGGAGAAGACCGTTGCGAAGATAGTCTCCGGAAAATGTCCGCGCAAACGCATCTTGATCGTTTGTACCGGAAACTCTTGCCGCTCACCGATGGCGGAAGGATGGCTCAGGCATGAGATCGAAAAAAAAGGATTGTCTTCCGAGATCGAGGTCATTTCCTGTGGAACGGGGGCGCGGGATGGGCTTCTGTGCACATCCGAGGCTGAGCTTGTGCTCCGCAATCGTGAGATCGACATAAGCGGATTTCGCAGCCGCCGGTGCCGGAAAGGGGACCTGTGGAGTTCGGACCTGGTTCTGGCGATGGCCGCGCAGCACGCGGATGCCGTGACGGACATGTTACCTTCGGTGAAAGAAAAGATGATCACCCTTCATGTGGAAGATCCGATCGGAATGGGCATGCAGGTTTACGAAAAGACCTTGCTTGATATCGAATCGAAAATGAAACAATATATGCACAAGATCCTCCAATTGGATCAACCTTAAAGGCGGAAACCATGATGAAACCCAAGATCGCGATCGCGACCGATCACCGAGGCATTGAGTTAAAAAACACGCTGATCGATTTTCTCAAAAAAAAGAATTTCGAAGTCATGGACTGCGGCGCCTTTACCGACGAATCCTGTGATTATCCGGATTTTATTTTTGCCGCAGCGGAGAAAGTGGCCAGCAAAGAGTGCCATCGGGCGATCGGGATCTGCTACACCGGGATCGGGAGCGCGATCGCGGCCAACAAGGTCGACGGCGTTCGCGCGGCGCTTTGCCAAAACATCGAACAAGCGCGTCTTTCCCGGGGACATAATGATTCCAACATGCTGATCCTTGGCGCGGGGTTTTTACCGCAAGACATTATCTTCCCGCTCGTGGATACCTGGCTCAACACACCATTTGAAAGGGGACGACATGAGGTCCGTGTTAACAAAATTAAGGCTTATGAAAAAAAGCATCATCGATCAAACGCAGCTTAAGAAGACGGACCCGGATGTTTATAACGCGATCCGGGCGGAAGTCCGCCGTCAAAATGAAAATATCGAGCTGATTGCAAGCGAGAACTTCACTTCGCTTTCCGTCCTCGAGGCGATGGGTTCTGTCCTGACGAACAAATACGCCGAAGGGTATCCGGCGAAGCGTTGGTACGGCGGTTGCGAAAACATGGACGTGGTCGAACAGCTTGCGATCGATCGCGCGAAGCGGCTTTTCGGGGCTGAACACGCGAATGTCCAGCCTCACAGCGGGACCTCGGCCAATATCGCGGTTTTTATGGCGCTCCTGGAACCGGGGGACAAGATCCTCGGGATGGACCTGACGCATGGCGGTCATTTATCGCATGGCCATAAAATGAATTATTCCGGGAAATTTTATACGATCATTCCCTACGGTGTCAGCCCGAAAGACGAGCGGATCGACTACGACGCCCTGGAGCAGCTGGCCAAAGAGCACAGGCCTAAAATGATCCTTTTGGGCGCATCGGCGTATCCGCGGATCATTGATTTTGAGCGGGGACGGAAAATTGCCGATCAGGTCGGGGCACTCCTCATGGTGGATATGGCGCACTTCGCGGGTCTTGTGGCTACGGGGCATCACCCAAGTCCCGTGCCTTACGCGGATGTCGTGACCACGACAACGCACAAAACCCTTCGCGGTCCCCGCGCGGGTCTGATCCTTTGCAAAGAGAAATATGCGAAAGCGATCGATTCCGCCGTGTTCCCGGGTATTCAAGGGGGGCCGCTCATGCATGTGATCGCGGCCAAAGCGGTGGCGTTGAAAGAAGCCTCGAGCCCCGAGTTCAAAGAATACAGCACTCAGATCGTGAAGAATGCCAAGACGCTTGCGGGCGCGATGACCGCGCGCGGCTGGAGGATCGTTTCCGGCGGCACGGATAATCATCTGATGCTTGTGGACGTGACGGTGAAGGGTTTTAACGGAAAACAGGTCCAGGAGCTTTTGGACAAGGTGAAGATCACGGTGAACAAGAACATGATCCCGTTCGATAAGGAGTCGCCTTTCAAAGGGTCCGGGGTCCGCTTGGGAACGCCTGCCGTGACCACGCGAGGGATGAAAGAAAAGGAAATGGAGCTTATTGCTGAGCTCATTGATGAAACGCTCAAGGCCCCCGGAGAAGAAGCGAATCTCGCGAGAGTCCTTTCTCGGGTCGAAGCCTTAACTCGAAAGTTCCCGCTTTACCCGGAACTTCACTAATACTGCGTTCCCATTGATTTTAGGGGGTCGCCGTATTGTATCGTTAACCCCTAAAATCAAATAGAGAACGGTAATAAAAGAAAAGAGAACCTATGCGTTGTCCTTTCTGCAAGCAGGATTCCGACAAGGTGATCGACTCGCGCGGAGCGAACGAAGGGGAAGTGGTCCGCAGGCGGCGCGAGTGCACGGCCTGCAATAAGCGGTTTACCACTTACGAGAGGGTCGAGGAGATTCCGATGTTCGTGGTGAAAAAGGACCAGCGCCGGGAGGCGTATGAGCGTTCCAAGGTCCTTGCCGGGGTTTACAAAGCTTGCGAGAAACGCCCCGTGCCGCTCGCGGCTCAGGAGAAAATCGCGGATGATCTCGAAACCACGATCCGTGAAAAATATGACCGGGAAGTTCCCTCGCGGATCATTGGGGAGTTCATCATGCAGCAGCTCGCAAAGATCGATCAGGTGGCCTACGTGCGTTTTGCCAGCGTCTATCGCGATTTTCAAGATGTGGGACATTTCATGAAAGAGCTGAAGTCCTTGCTGGCGAAGCCGAAATGATCTTTTAAAAAAACAGAAAACAGAAAAGCTTTATTGTTGTCTTTGAAACTGTATTGTATGATACTAACCCAGCAAAGGCCGTGGGCGCGGGTCCGGAACGTCGGATACGGGAACTCGGTTCAAACTAAAAGGAGAGAGCATTATGGCGAAAGCGAACGCAGCGTTTATGAAGCCGATGAGTGTAAGTGCAGAACTTGCGGTAGTGGTCGGTAAGGGTCCGATGCCGCGCAGCGAAGTCGTGAAGAAGCTTTGGGAATATATCAAGAAGAACAAGCTCCAGGATCAGGCGAACAAGCGTAACATTAACGCGGATGCCTCGCTCAAGGTCGTGTTCGGCGGCAAGTCGGTCGTCAATATGTTCGAGATGACCAAGCTCGTCAGCAAGCACCTTTCTTAGGCCTCTTTCGTTTTTCATCGCTCCGTCCTTCTCTTGCACGAGGAGGGACGGAGTACGTGTAAAGTCGAATGGACGGGGAGGGTCCGGAAGTAAAGCTTCCGGACCTTCTCCGGCCTGGGATTGAGATTTTTGCAAGGGTCTGCGATTGAACTTTTTATTATCAGACGAATAGATCACTGAGAAAAGGGATTCTTATGGGGAAGATCGGTATCGTTCTAGCATTTCTCCTTTCCGTTGCCGCCGCGGGCGGATCTTATTATTTGTATCAAGGCTGGGTGGAAGCTCGTACCGTGCGGAGCGTTGTCGAGGCCAAGTACGATCAGGTCAAAGAGAAAATCATCACGGTTCAGTCTGAAAAAGAAAAGATCAAAGCCGAAAAAGATCAAGTCGAGGCTAAGAGTGAAAAATACCGGGCCCAGGCCGAAGCGATGCAAGCCCAAGTTGGACAACTTCAGACCGAGCAGCAACGTGCTGACTCCGAGAAAGCTGCGCTTGCAAACCAGCTTGAAGAACGCCAGAGGGTGATCGCGGAGCTTCAGACCAAGATGGAGGAGCTTGAGCAAAAGGCCAAGGACGCTCAAGCTGCTTGTGGTGTGACTCCCGCAGACCTGAATACCGATCCCTTTACTGCAGCCCAACCCGTTGCGAACGCACCCGTTTCAACAGCGGCTGCTTCGGGGTCTGGGACTTCCCAGCTTGTCTTTAAGCCGGTTACTCCCGGCGGGACGACTTCTGGAATAACCACTACGCCGTCCTCCGCGTCCCCGGCCGCCCAGGAAATTTCACCGGCCACGAGAGCGTCTTCTTCTGTGAATCCGGTGGCTGTAGTAGCCCCATCCCCCGCGCCGTTGGCAGCAGCGACGACAGGGCCCAAAGTCCTTACGGTAAATCGGAAATTTAATTTTGTAGTTATCAACCAGGGACTCCAAGAAGGGCTCAAGATGGGGGATAAGCTAAGAGTCCTCAAACAGGGTCAGGAGGTCGCGACGGTCCAAATCGAAAAACTCTATGACAAGTTTTCCGCGGCCACCCTGATCGCGGAAAATCCAAAGCAACAGGTCGTTGAAGGCGATGAGATCCGCAAGGTCTAAACTTCTTTTTCTGTGCTTTCTTTTGAGCGGGATCTTTTTTGTCTCCCAGGTTTTCGCTCTCGAAGAGGGATCCGCTGCGAAACAATCGCAAAGCGATCTTGGCGCTATTAAGGCCCGCTTGGCGGTTCTCGAGGAACAGCAAAAAGAAATTATCGCCAAAGAAGATAAGATACTCGAAGAGCTCGCAATCGTTAAGATTTGGGTCCACCGGAAATAACTTCTTTCATGCCCTCTCTTTCGTTCACAGGTCCCGGGCAGTTTTGCGGGGACTACACCTCTCCGGGCGATAAATCCATTTCCCACCGTGCAATCCTTTTTGGCGCCTTAGCCGAAGGAGAGAGTGCCTACGAGAATTTCCTGGAAGCCGGGGATTGTCTTCATACCCTGGAAGCAATGCGCCGGATGGGGGTCCAGATCCGGCATGAAAAAGGAACGGGGAAGGTCCGGATATCGGGGAAGGGTCTTCATAAGCTTACGGCTCCGGGTCAGGAACTTTATCTAGGAAATTCCGGGACTTCCATGAGGCTCCTCTTGGGGATTTTGGCGGGGCAGCGTTTCGAAGCCGTGCTGACGGGGGATCCGTCCCTTTCGGTCCGTCCGATGCGCCGTGTGACCGATCCCTTGAAACAGATGGGCGCACAGATCAAAGGCAAAGAGAACGGCAATTTCGCGCCGCTTACGATCCGCGGAGGCAAACTCCGTGGGATCGATTTCGACAATAAACTTTCGAGCGCGCAGGTCAAATCCGCACTTCTCTTCGCGGGCATGTACGCCGAGGGAAGGACGATCGTCCGCGAAGCGGTCCCTTCGCGGGATCATACGGAGCGTTTTCTTGAGGCGGCCGGCGCACGCTTTCAAAAAGTCGACAATCATCTAATCATCGAAAAAACGGAGATGCTTTTACCGATAAGGGCGCGTATTGCAGGCGATATTTCATCCGCCGCTTTTTTTATTGTGGGCGCTGCGATGATCCCGGGGTCTGAAGTGACCGTTCAGGACGTGGGACTCAATCCCACCCGTACCGGGTTCCTCGAAGTTTTAACGCGCATGGGCGCGAAAATTGAAACGAAAATTACGCAGACAGTTCCGGAACCGATGGGGACGATCCGTGTGTGCGGCGCGAAGTTGAAAGGTACCGGGATCACACATGAGGAGATCCCGTCCCTGATCGACGAGTTGCCGGTTTTGATGGTTGCGATGGCGCTCGCCGAAGGGGAAAGTCTTATTTCGGGAGCAGCGGAACTACGCGTCAAAGAGACCGATCGCATTCAATCCATGGTCCGGAATCTCAAGGCTATTGGGGCATCGATCGAGGAGCTGCCGGATGGTTCTCTGATCCGGGGTGTGGAGAGTTTCCATGGCGCGACCGTCGAGAGTTTCGGCGATCACCGGACGGCGATGAGCATGGGCGTGGCAAGCCTTGCCGCAAAGGGAATGATCACGGTTACGGACACGGAATGTATTGCGACCTCTTACCCCGCTTTCACGGATCATTTCCGCAGGCTTCTTAAAGCCTGAAACGCAAAGTTGTTTTGGTTTGACAGTAAAAAAAGCTTTCGATATACTACGGCCTCTATAAACGCCAGCCCGCACAACAGATACGAAAAGGCAGAGCCCATGTTTCTGATCGATAGACTGTTAGGATTCTTCTCCAGTGATATCGGTATCGATCTTGGTACCGCAAATACCCTTGTTTACGTCAAAGGCCAGGGGGTCGTGCTGTGCGAACCTTCCGTAGTCGCCATTGATCGTTCGACCCATCAAGTCCTCGCCGTTGGAGAGGAGGCCAAGCGCATGCTCGGCCGCACTCCGGGAAACATCACCGCCATCCGTCCCATGAAGGACGGTGTCATTGCTGACTTTGATATCACCGAAGCCATGCTTCGCTATTTTATACGTAAGGTCCATCGCCGCAAGACCGGTATTAGCCCGCGTGTTGTGATCGCAGTCCCCAGCGGCATTACCGAGGTCGAAAAACGCGCCGTAAAAGATTCTGCGGAACGGGCCGGGGCCCGCACGCCGGTTTATCTTGTGGAAGAACCCATTGCGGCGGCAATCGGCGTCGGACTTCCGATCCATGAGCCGGCCGGAAACATGATCATTGATATTGGCGGCGGGACGACCGAGATCGCCGTGATCTCTCTTTCCGGGATCGTGTTCGCCAAAAGCATCCGTATCGGCGGCGATGAGTTCGATGAGTCGATCATGTCGCACTTGAAGAAGGCCTACAATTTGATGATCGGAGAGCGCACGGCCGAAGAGATCAAGATCCGTATCGGTTCTGCGTACCCTCTTGAAGAAGAAACGACACTGGATGTCAAGGGACGCGATGTCCTCGCCGGATTGCCGAAAACGATCAGCGTGACGAGCGAAGAGATCCGGGAAGCTCTCTCCGAGCCGCTTTCCACTATTCTCGAGGCCGTTCGTATCGCGTTGGAACGTACGCCGCCGGAACTATCCGCGGATCTGATCGATCGGGGTCTGGTCTTAGCAGGAGGGGGATCGCTTTTAAGGGGATTTGATAAGCTGATCAGCGAAGAGACAGGGCTTCCTGTTCACATCGCGGACGATCCTCTCACCGCCGTGGCGCTTGGTACGGGTCGTTATTTAAGCGATTTCCACCTTTTGAAGCGTTTGTCGGTGAACAGCAACGCGACCCGGGAATACTAAAGATTTTTCTTTTTTAGCGCCCCTCCGCAAGCGGTCTCCTGATCATTGAGGCTTTTTTTCAGGATTTTTTCGTTTTTATCGCTTATCGGAGATTTTGCCCCCATGCGGCGCTGGCGTTCGTATTACTTTCTTGCGATACCCGTCATCGCCCTCATTGCTTTTTTTCAATTTCCCCGTTTGAACGAGTCCGCGCACTCTGTTTTCTCCACTCTGGCCCGTCCTGCGTTTGTGCTCGGAAGCAGTCTTCGGGACGGTCTTTACACGATCCGTTATCAATCCGGAAATTTCCTGGAGGCAGTCGGAAAACAGAGGGAATACCTCGCGCGCATTCAGGAACTTGAGGGGCAACTCGTTCGTTTCCGTGAAATGGACCGGGAGAACCAACGGCTCAGAAAACTTCTTAATTTCAGCCTGCCGCTTGCTACGCGCACCATCGGCGCCCGGGTGATCGGGGAAGATGCGACTCCCTGGAAAAAAATCGTTCTGTTGGATAAAGGCAGCCGCAACAATCTTAAAAAAGACATGGCAGTGGTTGTGCCGGAAGGGTTGGTGGGACGGATCTTGGAGGTTGAACCCTATACGGCCCATGCGATCCTTTTACCGGATCCGGATTCCCGCGTGAGCGCGCTGACCGCGACAAGCCGTGCGCAGGGGATTATCGCCGGGATCGGCACCGACAAGCTGCAAATGAAATATCTGGCCTTGGACGCCGAAATTGCGATCGGGGAGGACGTTACGACGTCCGGCATCGGAAGCATTTTTCCCAAAGGTCTTCAGATCGGGAAGATCGAAGCCATCGAGCGTGACAGCGACGGACTGCATCTTCTTGCCCTGGTCAAACCTTCTGTGCCATTCTCTAAGCTTGAGGAAGTGCTATGCCTCGCCTTATCTCCGCAAAAGTAATTCTTTATTTTCTTTTGCTTGCCGTCCTGGACGGGTCGGTGATGCCGGCCTTTCAGATCCATTCGGTCTATCCAAGCTTTCTTTGCCTTTTTATTTGTTATGCGGCTTTTGAATGGGGGGCCCCTAAGACCGTTTATGTCGCGTTTTGGGCCGGGCTTTTGCGGGACTTCCTGGGGGGCGGGCTGATCGGGCTTGATGCGATCCTTCTGGTCGCGTTGGCCCCGGCGCTTGATTTTTTAGTTCAAAAAATGGAACGTCAGTTGCCGGGGATCTATATTGTCATTACCTTTCTTTTTGTTTTTTGTGCGGGGGCTCTAAGACTTCTCGTGAACTGTGCGGGCGAATTGCCGTCCTCCCTTATCGGGGGGTATTTTGGGATGGTCACGATGACAGCTCTTTATACAAGCGCACTCTTGCCCCTTTTTAGTTTTCTAACGAACCGGTGGTTCGGCCATTCCGCCACCAAACAATACGAGCTTTTCCGCTAATGTTCACACGGTTTCATTTTTTTCAGACGTTTGTTTTTATCCTCATGATGCTTCTGGGGCTGGGACTTTTCCAAACGCAAGTTTTTCGCGGGTCTTACTACTATGAGCTCAGCAAACGCAATCGCGTTCGTCTCATTCCTCTCGAGGCTCCGCGCGGGCGCGTGCTCGATCAGAAAGAGCGGTTGTTGGCCGCGAATCGTCCTTCGTACAATGTTATTGCGATCCCGGAAGATATCACGCCTGAGGTTTACCCGAGGCTTTCGAAGTTATTAGGAATGCCGGAAAAAGAGGTCCGGAGACGGATGAGCGCGGGCCGTGAGTACCCGTTCGCGCCGGCGGTGATCCGGGAAGATATTCCTCAGGAACTCGCATTTCTCATCGAAGAACGGCGGCCGGAACTTCCGGGGGTGAGCGTTCGCGTTGCGGGCATCCGTTATTATCCTTATGGTGAAACGGCCTCACATGTGATCGGTTACATCGGGGCGATAAGCCCCCGTGAGTACGATGGAATGGACCGTGACAGATTCGGAATGAGCTCCCAGATCGGGCGTGCCGGGATCGAAAGGGCGTTTGACGATGATCTTCGTGGGTGGCGGGGCGGGCAACAGATCGAAGTGGACGCGCGCGGCCAGAGGGTCAGGATCCTTTCGGATCGAAAACCCGAGGCGGGTTCTGATATCACGCTCACGCTGGATCTCGAATTCCAAAAGAAGATCATGGATATGGTCAAGGGTTTGCATGCAAGCATTGCCGTCCTGGACCTTGAAACGGAAGGGCTTCTGGCGCTGGCTAGCGCTCCGGCCTATGACCCGAATATTTTTGTCTCTCCGTCGTCCAGTGAACAGCGGCTCCATGTCCTGAAGGACGGGAATTCTCCGATGCTGGACCGCGGGATCAATGCCGCTTATCCTCCCGGTTCGATCTTTAAGCTGGTGACCGCCCTTGCGGCCCTCGATCTCGGGAAGATCACTCCCCAAACACGGTTTCGTTGCGCCGGTTCTTTTAAACTGGCTCCGAAGTCAAAGCCCGTGCGTTGCTGGCTTCATGAGGGACATGGAAGTCTCAATCTTTATGAGGCTCTCGAGCGCTCTTGCAATGTCTATTTTTTAAACTTAGCAAAAAAACTGACGCCGGATGAGATCGCTCATTATGCCCACGAACTCGGTCTAGGCGAGCCCCTGCGCCTTGAGATCTCACGCGTGGCGCCGGGTCTCATTCCGGATTTGGCGTGGAAAAAAGCGCGTTTTAATCTGCCTTGGTATCAGGGCGAAACCCTGAACATGGCGATCGGACAGGGTTATCTGCTTGTGACCCCGGTCGAGATCCTTCGCCTCACTTCGATCATCGCGAAGAACGGTAAGGTCGTGGAGCCCCATCTGGTCGTTCAGGACGGCACGGCGATGCCGGAGACCGCTCGGGTGGCCATTCGCGAGGAGAACCTTGGTGCGATTAAAAAAGCCATGCTTCAGGTCGTGGAATCGGATTATGGGACCGGGCAGTTGGCGCGTGTGGACTTTGATAAACTGGCCGGTAAGACCGGAACTGCCCAGGCGCCGCCCCAGAAGGCGCATAGCTGGATGACCGGGTTTTTCCCCTATAAGAATCCAAAGATTGCGTTCGTCGTGTTCGTGGAACATGGCGGATCGGGCGGCATCACAAGCGCGCGTCTTGTAAAGCAGATGCTTGAGGCGTGGAGGGACCTTCATGTTGCGCCGGTGGCTTAACGGGATCCATTTCCCTCTTTTTTTTTCGGTAGTGGCCTTGGCGGCGATCGGGATCCTTTTTATTTACAGCGCGTCCTATCGCGATCCCGGGAATTATGAGGCCAAGCAGGTCTTCTGGATCTTGATGGGTTTGGCGGTGCTGATCGGCGTTCCCTTTATCGGATATCGCCCATTCTTGAGCATTTCTTATCCCTTTTATATTTTCACGCTTATTTTGCTCGTATTGGTCGATTTTTTTGGCAGCAAGGTTTTGGGCGCTCAGAGGTGGTTGACGTTGGGTCCCATTGCGATCCAGCCCTCGGAATTTGCGAAGGTCGGAGCGCTTCTTGCCGGCGTCAATTTTTTAGGGTCGCATCATCCTTGGGAAGGACAAACGAGGACGGTCAGCGTTGCGCTTTTGCTTTTGGCGGTGCCGCTTTTTCTGATCGTCAAACAACCCGATCTCGGGACGGCGCTGCTTTTTATTCCCATGTCGATCGTCATGCTTTTCCTTTGGGGTGTGCGAAAGCGCTTCTTGATCGCGGGCCTTAGCGCGCTTGTGCTTGCTACCCCTTTAGTCTGGGGATTTCTCAAGGCTTATCAGAAGAAGCGTTTGATGGTATTTTTGAATCCGAGCCTCGATCCTTTGGGTTCCGGCTACACGGCTCTCCAATCCAAGATTGCCGTCGGGTCGGGGGGGTTCTGGGGCAAAGGATATTTGGCCGGGACGCAAACGCAACTTCATTTTGTTCCCGAACACCACACGGATTTTATTTTTTGCGTAATCGGAGAGGAATTGGGGTTTCTCGGGAGTCTTCTCGTTCTGTGCCTGTACGGATTTCTTTTCCATTCGATCTTTCTGATCATGCAACATACGACGGACGTGAAGGCGAAAATGCTTTGCGGGGGGGTGCTTGCGCTTCTTTTTTCGCACGTGGTGATCAATGTCGGAATGACCATTGGGCTGATGCCGATCGCCGGCGTGCCGCTGCCCTTGGTCAGTTACGGGGGGTCTTCCTTCATCATGACCTGCCTGTGCTTGGGGCTTGTCTTGAGCGTCTACAAAGAACGGTCGATATTCTGAGAGATATCTCTTTAGTGTCTTTCACCCTTGCCGTAGAATTAGACCTGCTTCGGGGTGCCCCAATTTCGATTTGAAGTTATCGGAAAATTGGGACAACCCCGAAGTTTCGATATAAAAAAATTGTAAGGTCACATCGGGGTGTAGCTCAGGGGCTAGAGCGCTTGCTTTGGGAGCAAGATGTCGGAGGTTCAATTCCTCTCACCCCGATTTTTCCATTGAAGAAAAAAACGGGAAAATCAGGACCTGGCCTGAAAGCCAGGCCCCTTTGTGTCGAGAGGAATTGAAGGAAGCTCTTGCTTGGAAATGCAACTGATGTTGCGTTTCCAAGAGCGGGTGGCCTACCCCGGAGGGGAGCCAATTTCTCTCACCCCGACCAGTTTGCTACGTTCGAAGGGAAGCCCCTTTAAAAAGGGGCTTCTGTTTTTTGAAGTAAGCGAACTGGTCAGCACTCGAAGTCCCGCCCTTGGCGGGACGAAGTGGTGCGATTTTTCAGGATTGGTTCAACACTTGTGCTTTTGCGCAAGTGCGAGGTCGCCACGATTTAATGCCAATCGTGTGCCGCCTCGATCGGGACCTGTCTGCGCGTGGGTCAGGGAGGGCGTTAAGTTTTTGCGGGGGGAGGTCGATAGTTCACCTCGCGGCGGCTCTATTGAAAAAAATGCAAATTTCGGTTGCATCATTAATTTTTTTTTAGTAAAGTAAATCAAGAACGGAATCTTGAAGGGCCCAAAAGTTTCACGTTCTAACCAACAGGAGGAAATTCAATGAAGAAGATCATGAGTCTCGTGATAGTGCTCTCCATGCTTCTCGCGCCGGTGGCTTTTGCGGCGAGTCCGTGGACGGAAAAAGCGACCTATGGCGAAAAAGCCGTGGGCAAA